>Ga0315532_1000066_pt1 | contig 78283 bp, 67 predicted proteins | sample SalMarWE160370MG_FD_203082 | JGI IMG/M metagenome (GOLD analysis project Ga0315532, IMG submission 203082) | Salt marsh sediment microbial communities from the Plum Island Ecosystem LTER, Massachusetts, United States - Salt Marsh Sediment WE1603-70 ...
GGAGCGGAAAAGCTAGCCAAATTTGCTGAAAAGCCCGAGAGATTTCTGGCTACCGTCCTTCTAGGTAATAATCTGGTAAATATCGCTGCCGCTACATTGGGTACTATCATAGCCGTGGCGGCTTTTGGTGCAGTGAATGGACCAATTATAGCCATCTTTGGAGTGACAGCGATAATTTTGGTCTTCGGAGAAGTTATCCCCAAGACTTTCGCTGTGCATCACGCCCAGCGGCTATCCCTAATCTACGCTAACCCCCTAAAAATAATAGAATTGTGTTTTTACCCCCTTATCCTGGCCCTGGAGCGAATCGGGTTAAGTCTTACCAGGATAGTAACTGTATCCGAAGAGGATAAAAAATTGATCAGCGAGGGCGAGATACGTTCGGCAATAAGTGCCGGGGAAAGCGAAGGTGTGGTGGAGCAAGATGAGGCAAAGATATTGCACAAGGTGTTTGAATTTACCGACCGCCCAGTGAGTAAGATAATGGTCCCCAGAACAGAAATCACCTGGGTGTCTCAAGGGACGAAGCTAAGCGATTTCTTGAATCTCTATACCCAAGGACGATATAGCCGTTTCCCCGTATATAAGGATAATACCGATAATGTGGTAGGTATATTACATGCCAAGGATGTGCTGATGAAGTTAACCGATGGATCTGACAACAAAGACAGCATCATCGGCGATTTGGTGCGTCCTGCCTATTTTGTGCCTGAAGGCAAACACCTGGGAGAGCTCCTGGCTGAGATGCGAGATGGTGGGCACCATGCGGCAATCGTTGTCGACGAGTTTGGAGGAATCTCGGGAATGGTTACCCTCGGACAGCTAACTGAGGAGATTGTCGGCGATATTCACGATGAGCTAACGGATCAAGAAAAGGATTTCATTGTAACTGGCGACAGCACCTTTCAACTGGATGGAGGATTCAGGATTGAGGAAGCTAACGAGGAATTGGAGCTGAATTTACCCAGCGGTGATTATGAGACTGTGGCCGGCTTTATTCTCAGCCACCTTGGTCGGATACCAAAGCAGGGGGAGCATTTTAAGTACCAGAACCTGAAGTTTGTTATCACTGAAATGTGTGGAATGAAGATAGAGAAGGTCATAGTAACCAGAGAAAAGGGCGTTGCTGCATCGTAAATTTATTTCATTCCACCTATAATGAGACGGTAAAACTAGCCCATAATTATTCGTATAAACCCTCTCCCTCGAAGGGAGAGGGTCAGGGTGAGGGTGAATTTTCCCCCTCTCTCTAACTCTCTCACGTCAGGGGAGAGAGAATTATAATGATTTATGGGGGGTTAATTATATATTTCTCGCTGTCAGCGAAGCGAGGCAATCTAAGGAGGCCTTTTGAAGCTTATTTTAGTTAGACATGGCGAAACTCATTGGAATGAGGCAGGGCTTGTCCAGGGAGGCGATAGCGATATCGAACTGAATAATACCGGATTGGAGCAAGCCAGGAAGCTAGCAGCTTTTCTCAAGAATGAACCTATTACTGCTATACTCTCCAGTCCTTTGCAGCGAGCTATAACTACAGCCGAAGTCATAGCCAGCCATCACCAGTTGCCTCTAGAGATTGATCAAGGGCTTAGAGAGCTCAAAGTTGGTGATTTGGAAGGCATGTCTATTTCAAATTTAAGGACTACGTTCAGCCAGTTTTTAATGCAACAGTGGCAAGACAGGGAGGCCATTAAATTGCCCAATGGAGAAAGCCTTGTTGAATTGCAACAGAGAGCCTGGAAAGTTATTGAAGGGCTGCTCGAAAGGCATAAAACTAGTCCTGAGCACAGCGAAGACACTACGGTGGTAGTAGTCAGCCATTACTTCGTTACCTTAGCCATCATTCTCAAAGCTTTAAATTTGCCTTTGGACTACTTTATCAAATTCAAAGTAGACCTTGGTGGAGTAAGCATTCTTGAGTTCCGGGATTATGGAGCCCGCTTGGTGACATTTAACGATACCTCTTATTAGTGTTAGCTGCGGGGGGCAAGGCAAATAGCAATAACAAATAACAAAGAGGAATAATTTTGGTATTTAAGCATTTGGATTTGAATTGTCATTTGGATTTTGACATTTGGGTTTATTTAGAATTGCGAGGGGCAAAGCAAAGAAGCAATCCCTATGAACAAAATTAAGCTAGAGTCGAAGGTTTTAGATTTTATCCAGCGGTATAGCTTGATTTCACATAAGGAGCTATTGGTTGTCGGGGTCTCAGGTGGTGCTGACTCAGTATGTTTACTCTATGTCCTGACAAAATGGCAGAAAGAGCTAGGGATAAAACTTCACATAGCTCATCTCAATCACCAACTTCGGGGAGTTGAATCCAAAGCTGATGCTGAATACGTGTCCAATCTGGCTGGCTCGCTGGGCATTCCCATCACTATTGATAGGCAGGACGTGGCTGCCTACAAGACTGAAAGAAATTGCTCTATTGAGGAAGCTGCCCGGGAACTACGCTATGCTTTTCTTGCCAGGGTAGCCGGAAAGGTCGGAGCCCATCGAATAGCCACAGGTCATACCAGGGATGACCAGGTAGAAACCATTTTGATGCATATATTAAGGGGAACAGGAATTACCGGATTGTGTGGTTTAGCCCCCTGCTCTCCTATGGCATATGACAGCCAGGGAATGTCATTGCCCCCTTCTCCCCCGTCATTGCGAGCTTCCCCATTGTCATTGCGAGCGAAGCGAAGCAATCTACTGGTAATCAGACCTCTTCTGGATATTATCAGGGAGGAAACAACGAGCTATTGCCAGGAACATCAGCTTGACCCGCGTATTGATTCCTCCAACCTTTCCCTCTCCTTTTTCCGAAATCGCCTTCGCCTCCAGTTGTTGCCTCTGCTCAGACAATATAATCCGAGCGTTGACCAGGCCCTGCTCCGTTTGGCTGATATCGCCAAAGAGGATAGCGCTTTAATTGAACAGCAAGCCTCTGAGTTGTGGGACGAGGTGGCCAGGCAGGAAAATGACACTATCTACCTGGATAAAAAACAGGTTGCTGGCTTGCCGATAGCCTTGCAGAGGCACTTATTGAGAGCAGCTGTGACCAAGCTGGCCGGGGACGTTCGAGACATCGAAGCCAATCATATTGAAGCGGCAAGGAGCCTGCTGAACAAACAGGCTAGCAAAAGAATCTCTCTGCCTCATGGCTTTATCTGCCACGGAGGATACAATGAGCTTGCGATTACCAGGCTCCCCTCGGTCACTGCGAGCCTCCCCTCTGTCATTGCGAGCGAAGCGTGGCAATCTCAGCTTCCGCCCTGTCCTTTCTCTCCACTGCTAGGCGAATTTCCTCTTAAAGTGCCTGGTAAGACAGTTTTCCCGGGATGGAACGTGATAGCCAGCATAGTTCGAGTGCGAGTGACTTCTCTGTCATCGCGAGGCGTGCTGGACACAAGCGAGAGGATTGGTCAAAGCAATCTCGTTGCCCATTTCGATTTACAAAAAACAGGAACCAAACTCTTTGTCCGTAAGCGTCGGCCTGGAGACAGATTTCAGGCCCTGGGCATGAATATGCCCAAGAAGCTCTACGAGTTCATGGTTGACGCCAAGATACCTCGTTCCTGGCGAGGCCGTATCCCAATCGTTTGTTCCCCTCAACAAATCATCTGGGTAGTAGGCTGGCGCATCGATGATAGAGTCAAGCTTACTGAAGCTAGCAAAGAAATCCTTCGTCTGGAGTTTATCAAGTCAAAATGAAAGCAGTAGACAGGGAATTACTTTTACGCCGTCTTACCGTCGAAGAAGCCCTATGGCGGCTTGACCAATATCTCTACGATGCCTTTATGGCTGGCTTGTCCTCTGTGCGCATTGTTCATGGCAAAGGGACAGGAAAATTACGCCATACCGTACACGAGTCGCTGGCCAAGCATCCTCTGGTTAAATCCTATCGCCTTGGCGATTATGGCGAAGGAGACTATGGCGTCACCATAGTGGAGCTGACAAATCGTTAGAGATTGTCTCCGAAATCAGAAATATTATATGGCTTAGCCATTGCTTATCCGTGGCCGGAAACTTTATAATGCTTCTTGATTTCTGAGAACCAGGGGATGGAAACAATTAGAGAGACACTGAGACAAGAGCGAATCCTTGCTGAACAGGAGGAGTCATCAACCGGAATTAAAGAAGCGCATAGTGACATAGAATTCTTACGCCGGCGGCTTGATCGGCTGGCGAAGTTACTATCACTTATCAAAGAAAAGTACCACAATAGATTAGATAGCCTCTCTACCCAGATTAGTGACATAGATATACAACAGTGGGAGCTCAGAAGCCTGACAAAGCAACTGAAGGGGAGTAAAGAGAAGCAATCAATTGTTAAAGAACAGCTAGCTAGCATGGAGAGGCGTAAGAAAATCCTTCTTGGAGTAATAAAACAAATTGCCGGATATAAAAAATCAAGCAATACCCAGGTTGAAGCAATAGAAGAGGAGCGGGAAATCCTTTCTCAGCGGATTCATGACCTGGAGAATACGCTAGAGCTTGTAGACCAAGCTGAACTAAATAAAAAAGAGCTGGAGATTGTCGTCCAGCGAACTTATGCCAAAAAAGGATTGCTGGAAGAGCATGCCCTGGACCTCAGCAAAAGGACTATAGATTTGCTCTTCGACTTTTACATACCTCCCAGGCGTAATAAACGGTTTAAGCTATAAGCTATCTATCGTCGGCCTGCCACAGAGGCTCGGTTAGATTCAAAGCGTAGTTTTTTGAGGCGCAGCGGCTCGAAGCTTATCAGTTCAGCTTGCCCGCAGGGCGGGTTGGATAACCCCCGGCAAGAGACATGGCAGTTAGCAGTGCAACCCGGAACAGGCTTGAATCTACCATCGGCTTGCTTTAGGGCAAAGGGCAGTGGTAATCCCTCGCAGTGCGGGATGCCCCGGGAATCACTTTCCTCGGCAGAAAGTTCCTGGCAGGTGGCATAGGTCATTCCCCTGGCTTCAACCAATTCCTTTATTTTACGGTGGAAGCCGAGCCTCAAGTCCTTGCGCAGGCGATAGCCTCCGCCTGACCAATATGCCTCGTAGATGTATTCCTGTTCGAATTTCCTGGCTGCGAGTGGCGACTGGTTGTAGATAACTTTATATATTCGTTGCCATATGCTTGTACCTTCTTGACCAGCTGATGGAGAGCGCCTCCTGGATAGCCTGCCGGTGCTGGTGATGACATGCCTGGCTCCCACCGCAGCGAAGACATCAAGCAATCCAGCTATTTTTCCAAACCAGGAATCACCGTAAAGGGCCTGGAATAAATGGACCAGAATGGGGTCGAGGCGGATGACAATGTCTATACCCATGTTAGATAGCTTGTTGGCAGCAGCTACCCTGGCATCGAATGAAGGCGCCCCTGGTGACAAAAGCCCGAGCACCTCAGGAGTTCCTTCGATGGTTATAGCTATAAATTTAGGCTTGTATTCGACAAAGTCAGGCAATTCCAGAAGAAAGGACGGATCGCCTTTGGTGGTGATGAAAAACGAGACGCCGTAGTCCATAAGAAGCTGTATCAGTCTTTTGACCTCTCTTTTCAATTCCGGTATGTCCTGGCAGGGGTCGGAGATATTGGACAAGGAAATCGGCGGGCATAAAGTTAGCTTTTTAAGGTCTCTCTCCACCAGCTCAGGCAAGTTGTTATAAATAAGGGTATCCTCGGAGTAGTTGGAGTAAATAGCTTCTCTGGCATAGCAGTAGATACAATTATGAACACATTGGTTGGGACCCGCTGGCGTGACATTGATAATCCAGCAATGGAAGCACTTCCGCTCGGGATGAGAGTAGGGGAAATCATGGAAGGTCGAGCCCTTCTTGGCTATTAACTTTACTGCCACAATCCTATTTTAGCAGTTTAGCCAATTTGTTAACTCGCGAATGTATTCCAGGGACACAATACTAATCAGGCCTACTACAAATCAGGTATTATATCCCTGGGGTAACAAGCTTCAAAAATTCCCCCCAGGCTCCAGGAGCTCGAAGCCGCTCTGTTCATCCTTGACACGCACCATATCTGCGCCGAGGATTTCATAGAGGATGACTTCTCCCACAAGCCACGTGGTGACGCCATGCCGCAGGCATCCGGTCATGGTCTGCCCCGCCCGCCCCAGCGCAGCATGGATATGCAGGGTCGGTTTGCCATCTTCGCCGGGGGCGAGCACGCCCACCCCGACCACCTCATGTGCTCCATCAATGGGCAGGAGCATGGGCTCCGGTGGCCTTTCCTCTGAACGCCGCGGGCCGACAACGACGTCGCCACCTCCAATGCCCCCCACCAGGATAGCCTGTCCCACAGACACCCGCTTCTCCTCTGCAAACCGCTCGATACATTCGGGCACCACATCCCCATCCTCCAGTCGTATCACGAAAACCCGGCCAATTCGTCCTTCACATGCTTTCATGCTAAACCTCCTTTGCGATTCCACGGCACAATACTAATTAAGCCTACTACAAACCAGCTGTTATGCCCTCAGAATATCAGATGGTTGAATCATCGTGAAAGTCAATCCATGGCCCGATAGCTATTTGCTGCGGTATGGCAAGCTGTTCTCCACCTTTACCAAGGCACCTACAAAGTAACCAACAACGATCGAGCCCAACACGGTAAACACGGTCAATATAAGCACATATATCCAGCCGAAGTATGAAATCATTATGGGCAAGAGGAATGGCTTGACAGCCCTATTACCCAGGAAAATAGCCAGAAAGGAGTTTGCAGCTCCCTTTTCACGCAGGTCCTTGAGCAAGGGATACCAGGCATAGATGGGTCCCGCTGAAATAATCCCCGCCGCTGCCGAGAGTATGATGCCCTTGATACCAGCCTCTCTGCCAAAGAACTTCACAATTTGCGCCGGTTTCAGGAAAAGATTCAAAACCAGCATCAGGATGAAGACCAGGCTAAGCGGCAGAAGCATATTGAGAATAATGTTACCGCTGCTCTTGAGGCCTATGGAGGCCTTCTCTGGCATAATGGCAAATAAAATCCCGTAGGCTACTAGCACTCCAGCAGGAAAAAGGAGCATCCGCACGGCGCGGTTTTTCCATGTGGAACCTTGAGGTCTGTCCTTTTTCAACAAAGTCACCTCATAATTAAGTTAAAGACACCTACTGTAAGAACGGCTACGCCTGTGAACAGAACAAAGGATATAGCATTTCTCACCAGGGCAAATTTCTTACCCAGAGCCGCTATCTCAGCCGGCAATTGTACTAAGCCTACAGTCACCCACATTATAATGAGAGCAGTCACGGCGAAGAGGCTAACGCCGTGTTTCAACAATTCCCCTCCGATGACATAACTATTAATCGGGTTTCCGGCAACAATGCTGCCAAAGCATGCTCCCCAGAGGGTATCTAACACCGGCGTACCTGGCAATATAGAGGCTAGAAGTTCCTCCGACACAAACGCATTGAATAAGCCTACGAGCAGTACTACACCTATCAGGATAGGCAACAGCGAGGCAAACTGCCTAGCAGCACTTTTAGCGGCTTGCAGAAGAGTGACCTTGTCAATCCTATGCCTTCTGGCTGCAGGTTCAACTTCAGCCTGCATCTGTTTCGGGAGGTCACCCTTCCTGTACTTCTCCACGAGTTCTCCCACTGTGCCACTGAGCCCAGAGATAACTTCTATGCCATTTGTCGTGAGTTGATGACGGACAGCAGGACTACACCAACCGGTTAAAACCGCCTTGACATCTTTGCTGATGGTCAGCACAACAGCCTGTACTCCGGCTCCACGGTGCTCTGAAGCACCAGGGTTTGGTACTGCCTCAAAATTCCCACTGTCTAAATCAATGATTACCAGGTATTTTGATATCCCGAACTTCTGCGCTACTCTGGCTTCTAAATTCGCACCATCGGCTGAGATTGCAATCTTCATCAATGGCTTCCTCAGTAGTCGTGAAAAGACTTTAGCAATTGTACCAAAAATGCTGTTGGGCAAGAATTGTCACAGGAAATTAAAAGAGTTTCAGGAACGTCAAAGTCGTTGGTTTAAATTTAACCCTCGCCATCAATGAAATTGGAACACAATCCTAGGTTTACCCCAAAGCAGGTATTATGTCCCGCGAATACTACTGAATACACTCCCCCCCCCACCGGGATTGCCACGCTCCGCTCGCAATGACAAAGGGGAGAATGGGATTGCCTCACCTTTGGCTCGCCACCCTCACCTTAATCCTCTCCCATCAAGGGAGAGGAGATTGCCACGCCCCGATGAATCGGGGCTCGCAATGACGGAAGGGGTTTGAGGCAGGGAGAATCATAATGATTTATGCAGTTAACTATAGGCAGGCAAGTTCGGTTACCAAGAGTTCCAGAGCTAATTTATCGCTATATTTGCCAGTTTTGATGGCTAAGTCGGTTTCTAAAAGCTTATCGTAAGCCTGCTTTATGCTCTCAAAATCATACAGCTTGGCCTGGCTAAGCGTTTTATCCAAGCCATAGCTTTTTTTCAGCCCCAACCTGTCCTGAATTTGTAGACGGGATAGCCCCCTTGGCAACTCTCTGGCTTGAGCTATTAAGCGGAATTGCCTGGTAATCATGACCAGGATATATGTTGGTGCCACACCTTCATCATATAGCCGATGAAGTATCCGTTGGGCTAACTCGGTTCGACCTTCGGCCACGGCATCCACCAGAGCAAAGATATTAGCCTCCTGGACATGACTTACCAGTTGTCTAACATCATCTTCGCCGATAGGGCGCTCCTGGCTATAAATAAGCAGCTTCTGGATTTCACCATCCATCGCCCATAAGTCTCCACCTATGAGCTCAGCGAGCAAATTCACAGCTTGGGGGGTGATATCGCCGCCCTCTGCCTTTACTCGTTGTCGTATCCAGGCCTTTAAATCCTTGCCTCGCAACAAGGGGAAAGTTCTTACTTCAGCTAATGGTGAAATCTTCTTTAATAGAGGATTTTGGCCCTTCACCTCCTCATCGACTAGCATCAGCACGGTCGTTTCGGGCATTTGCTCGATGTAAGAAGCCAAGCCTTCCCATTCCCCCAGCCCGTTTCCAGATTTGCCTTTGCCAGACCGTGGCCGGCTTTGTTTTACCTCAAAGCGCCCTAACAAGCCATCGACTATAACCAGGCGATGTGAGCATAAAAAGGGAGCGGCATAACATTTATTTCTAAGTTCACTTAAAGTTAGATGTTGACCCTCTAAGTTGGTGGTGCTAGTCGCTAGCATCTCCCGATCGCCCAGGTCAGCTTTAATTTCCTTCACAGCTTGATTAAGGGAGAAATCGTCCTGACCATAAAGAATGTAGAACATTTACCTCGTATTCTATCACAGCACCAGCTTTTCCCGGCAGAAGCTCAAAGCAAAATATGCTAGGATATAATCATGAAGGTTGCCATTATCGGGATACCTGAAAGCGGCAAAACGACTATCTTTAATGCCCTGACCAGAGGCAAGGCTGAAGTTGCCGCTTATTCCCCTACCCTGGCTCCCAATATCGGCGTGGCTAAAGTGTCCGATTCCCGACTATCAGTGCTGGAAGGCATATTCCAGCCCAAAAAGACTGTTCCCGCAGAGGTGAGTTACATAGATATTGCCGGTTCCATCAAGGGCTTCGGCAAAGAAGGAGCAGGGGGAGAATTCCTGAACTACCTGACTACTGCTGATGCCCTGCTCCAGGTAGTCCGGGCTTTTGAAGATGACAAGGTTCCCCATCCTGAAGGAAGCATAGAGCCGAAACGAGACATAGCTTCCTTAGATTTAGAACTCTCCATTTCCGATTTAGCTATTATCGAGAGAAGGCTTGACAAACTGGAGACAAGTTTGAAAGGAGCTAAAGCGGCAGAGCGGGAGTCCTATTTAAAGGAGCAACTTTTGCTTCAAAAAATTAAGGTGGAGTTAGAGAAGGATATACCAATAAGAATACAAGGCCTGGCTAAAGAAGACCTCAAAATGCTAGCCAACTATCAATTTCTTACCGCCAAACCTATGCTGGTAGTCCTTAATATCGGAGAGGAGCAAATATCACAGGCTTCACAATTGGAAAGTGAGATAAGTGCCCTTTACCCCCAGTTTGCCGTGGTCGCCCTTTGCGGCAAACTGGAGATGGAGCTAGCTCAGCTCAGCGACGCTGAAGCCGAGGAATTTCGTGAAGCTATGGGACTGAGCAAACCGGCGCTCGACCGGGTTATCGACCTTTCCTATAGTCTTCTGGGACTGGTTTCTTTCTTTACCACAGTTTCCTCTGAACTAAAGGCCTGGACTATCCCCGGCGGAACTCCAGCACCAAAAGCGGCAGGAAAGATTCACTCTGACATGGAAAGGGGATTCATCCGAGCTGAGGTTATCAGCTATAGTGATTTGGAAAGCTGTGGCAATCTAGCTGAGGCGCGAAAAAGAGGTCTGCTAAGGACAGAAGGCAAAAATTACATCATCCAGGATGGAGATGTAGTTACCTTCTTATTTAATGTCTAGGCACTTTTCATTCTTTTCAAGCTCCGAGATTTGACCTCCATCAATGAAAACAGGGAAGCCTGACACAATGAAACAAATAATATTTACTGATTTAGATGGCACTCTTCTGGACTCTGAAACCTATTCCTACGAAAAATCGCTGGCTGCGATAAACCGACTTAAGGAAAATGACATACCTGTCATATTTTGCTCAGCCAAGACCAGGGCAGAGCAGGAGATATATCGGCGTGAACTGGGACTATTTCACCCTTTTATAGTGGAAAATGGAGGTGCTATTTTCATCCCCCGGGCTTATTTCCCCTTTCCATTTGATTATCATAAAGCTGTGGACGACCTTCTGACTATCGAGCTGGCAATCCCCTATAGTAGAGTCAGGAAATTGCTGGCTAAAATTAGTGATGAGAATGACTTTCGCTTCAGAGGCTTGGGGGATATGAGTCCTGCCGAAGTAGCCGAGATAACCGGGCTAAATTCAAAATTTGCTAAATTAGCCAAGCAAAGAGAATATGATGAACCAGTAAAGATTGACCCCTCAGGAGAAAAGGACATACGTAAGTTCCTGGCAAAGCTCGGCGAAGCTGGTCTTAATTGGGCTTATGGAGGATGGCTTCATCACGTTATGGGAGGTGGCGATAAAGGGAAAGCAGTGGAAATTTTAAGTGGCTTATACCGCAAAATGTGGGGGGAGCTAAGAACCGTTGCGCTAGGTAATAGTCTGAATGACCTACCGATGCTTTCGCAAGTTGATATACCTATCCTGGTACAGAAAAGAGATTATAGTTGGGAAGATATAAATTTGCCTCGCTTGCGCAAAGTCCAGGGGGTTGGTCCTGAAGGCTGGAGTAGAGCAATCGGAGAGATATTCGGAGGTTGAAGCGCAGCTCAGAAATGCCAGTGGATAAATCTAGAGCCCTGAAAACCTCGTTTTTCAGAAAAACCAAATAAGTTTACAAATTTTGACAATAACTACGAGTTTGATATTATGGCTTGAGGGGATAGGACATGTTTATTGAGAGCCCAAGGTACACAGAACGTTTTGGTTCAGTGAGAATGAGTCATGTGCAGAGGGTGATATCCTTAGACTCAGGGGTGAAAAGAAGGCTACCTTCCCATGGTGCCACAGGAGTAATAAAGATAGATGAGGAAACGATTCGGCATTTTGAGGACAGGATGGCAATCGTTATCCCAACTAAAGATGAAAAACTCAGGCTTCTGGAAGGAGTGGTTAGCGGGGTGCCCCATGATTGCCTGGTAATAGTAGTCTCCAATAGCCAAAGGGAAAGGGTCGACAGATTCAGAATGGAAGGCGATATTATAGACCAACTTTGTCGTTTTACCCTTCGCAAGGCCTTAATTATTCATCAGAAAGACCCTGCTATCGCCAAAGCAGCAATGGAGGCCGACTATGACGACCTCCTGGATGAAGATGGGTTAGTACGTAATGGTAAAGGTGAAGCCATGATAATAGGATTAATTGCGGCCAAGGCAGCGGGGAAGGAATATGTTGGCTTCATTGATGCTGACAACTATTTCCCGGGTTCGGTGCTGGAGTATGTGAGGAACTATGCCGCTGGCTTCAGCCTGGCACAGTCTCCTTACAGCATGGTGAGGATATTGTGGCGATATAAGCCCAAGATCTCGGCTGGGTTATACTTTAAGAAATGGGGAAGGATATCAGAGATCACCAACAAATACCTAAATAGCCTGATATCTACTAAAACTGGGTTTGAAACCGAGGTTGTAATAACGGGTAATGCCGGTGAACATGCCATGAGTATGCAGCTAGCGGAAATCTTGCCCTTTGCCTCGGGATATGCTGTGGAACCTCAAGAATTAATATCCTTATTCGAAAATTTTGGTGGCATCTTGCCCACCAAAGAATCAAGGGTGATAGAGCAAGGAATAGACATACTGCAAATTGAGACCAGAAACCCTCACCTGCATGAAGAAAGAGGGAATCAACACCTTAATGAGATATTGCTGTCCTCAATGAGCACCATCTACCATTCACCTCTGTGTGATAAGAAAGTGAAGCAGGCGATTTTAGCGGAGTTAATTAATCAGGGGATTCTCAAGGATGGGGAGTCCCCCTTTCCTGTTCATATTAATTCTCCGCTAAGGAGTGTGAAGGTTAATAAGTTTGTAAACGCTATACGAAGCGATTTCGATAAATACCACGTATTGCATTAAGTGCACCCACGAAAATCGCGCGATTTTCGTGGGAACCCGCTAAACCAAAATTAAATCCAAATTTTAGGACGAAATCGTACCCGGTTCGATAGTTTTACCTGGCCAAATCTTGATTCCATTAGATAGCTTACTCCCTTTCCCGATTAGCACATCATCACCTAAAATGCAGCCATCCAGAATTTCGCTTTCCTCACCGATACAACAACGGGAGGCAACTAGGCAGTTTCTTAGTTTAGCCCCCCTGCCAATTCTACAATCCTGCCATAATACCACCCCTTCTATTACAGCGCCTTCTTCTACACGACACCTTGTCCCCAATACGGCAGGCCCCTTCACTATGGAATTCTTATCAATAAAGCAGGCTTCGCCGATTACTGCGGGTCCTTCAATTTGAACTGAAGAGTGCACAAAGCTTTCACCTTCAAATTTAATACCTTTATTGCCTACATAGCGTCGGAGCAAATCGTGCTGCAACTTCAAATACTTATCTGGACTGCCTATATCAATCCAGTAATCCTGGAACGGATAGCCATATATAGCCTCTCCCTTCTCCAGAAGCGGTGGGAAAACATCACGCTCAAACATGGAGAAGGCGTTGGGAGCGATGTAATTCAAAATATCAGGTTCCAGGATATAAATACCAGCGTTAATCATATTCGTAGTTACCTGGTCCCGACGTGGCTTTTCTATAAAACGTTTGACCCTGCCCCGGCTATCCGTCTCCACTACCCCATAAATAGTAGGGTCATCTACAGGTGTCAAAGCCAGACTGGCTGTAGCTTTATTTTTGCGGTGTAGTCGCATCATCACGCTCAGGTCAATATCGGTGAAAACATCCCCATTAAAAACGATGAAGGGATCGTCCAGGAACCTTTCAGCATTTTTCACTGCTCCTGCCGTTCCCATGGGAAAACTTTCTATCGAGTAAGTTATCCTGACACCGAGCTTGCTGCCATCGCCGAAATAATCCTGGATCTGCTCAGGCGACTTTCCGGCAGCGAGAACTATGTCAATAATATTGTGCGCTTTGAGATAGCCCACGAGGTGCTCAAAGAAAGGGCGGTTCAACACGGGAACCATTATCTTTGGGGTGTTACAAGTAAGGGGACGCAGCCTGGTCGCCTCCCCACCAACCAGAATAACAGCCTTCATCCCAGGTAAATGTACCTTACACTAAGCACATGCGTCAATCTTCCTAAATAACCCGCTGGGTTTGATCTAGTTCAGATAGATTAGTGACACTTTATATGTTTGTAACATTGGATAATAACCTTCCGTGTCATTGCGAGCCCCGACTTGTCGGGGCGTGGCAATCTCATTGCAATTTGCCAGATTGCTTCGTCGCCTATGGCTTCTCGCAAAGACAGGTGGGGGCGGAGATTGCGGAGCCTGTTCCGAGCCGAAGCCCTGAGCATAGCGAAGGGGCAAGCGAGGAATCTCGCTCCTCGCAATGACAAAAAAAGAGTGTCACTAATCATATGAACGGGTACGGGGATTTGCTTTGACTTCCCTTCTATGTTACTTTTCCTTATTGAGAGGCTGTTCAAATTTACTGGATGCCTGTGCCTGATAAATCAGGCAACTACAAAATTTGTGCGTGGGATTATTTCAGAGCAAGGAGGGAAGATGGAGGTGACGGTAAATAAAGCAAAGGTGTCTATAATCCAGGGTGATATCACCAAGCAAGCTACCGATGCCATCGTTAACGCTGCCAACTCCAGCTTAATGGGTGGCGGAGGGGTGGATGGGGCAATACACCGGGCCGGGGGACCAGCAATATTAGAGGAATGCAAGAAAATCGTTGCCCAGCAAGGAAGATTGCCTACTGGCAAAGCTGTAATCACCACAGGGGGAAATCTCAAAGCACAGCATGTGATACATACTGTTGGTCCCATCTGGCGTGGTGGCAGCAGAAACGAAGCTGAGCTTTTGGGGAGCGCCTATTACGAGTGCCTGAAATTAGCTATCGAGAACAAATTGGCCAGCATCTCCTTCCCTTCCATAAGCACCGGAGCCTATGGCTATCCCGTGGATGAAGCGGCAGAAATAGCAGTGAGCACCGTCGTTTCGTTTCTTAAAGAGCAAGCGACGTCCCTTAAAGATGTCGTGTTTGTTCTCTTCGATTCCCGGACTTACCAAAACTACCACTCTGCTTTGCAAGTTTACCCCACCCGCTTAGAAGTGTAAGAAAACAAAACCTCAAGCAACAGCCACTTGAGAAGGCGGGGATTCATTTCCCTCCGATAAAGAGGCTTTTGGCATTGCGAGTGAAGCGCAGCAATCCCCATCCCCACAGAGATTGCGTAGCCTGTTCCGAAGCGTAAGCAAGGGATCTCGTTCCTCGCAACGACAAGAAGGATGTCATTGCGAGCACCTGAAAGGTGCGTGGCAATCTCCGGGATTGCTTCGTCCTGCCACGCTTCGCTCGCAGCTTCGGCATCGCTCCTCGTAATGACAGAGGAGTGAGGTGTTGGGAAAAATAGAGTTGACCCCTTTTACGTGAAGAAGCCTTTAGGATCGAATAGCCTTAATAAAGTCACTTCCTCTTTAGCTACCGGCTGAGCCTCTTTTAAATTGGGGCTGACCTTGAGTTCCCAGCCAACTTTTTCTTTTATCCCGGCTAGGGCTTCTTTTACTGCCTGTTTTGGTTGGGATGGAATATAGGTTGTCAGCGTAAATGTTTCTTCGCCGCCAATCTTTTCGAAAACGCCGACATCTGTTACCAGCGTTGTCACATTTTTCCCATTGAAGGTAATATAGGGCACTTTTTCCACTAATCTTTGCTTTCCCGAGTTGATTACCACTACAGTCTCTCTATTACCGCTAGCTATATCATTGGCTCCTCCCGAGCCGACCAGATATGTTACGCCGGGAAGTTTTGTCGAGTTCCCATTGCCGTATTTATCTATCTGCCCTCCTCCCAGAATACCCAGGCATTGATTTGACGAGCCACCGACGAAAACTCCCAGCATGGTTTCATTATTGTTCAATATTTTGCACGTGTGCATGTTGTGATAGCTGAATATAAATGGGTCTGAGGCTCTGGGAAGGTGGCCAAACATGCCTATCTCAGCCATTAAATCCACGTCATAGCCTTTTTCTTTTAGTCTATAGGTTGCCAGCCAGCATGCCAGATGTGCCAGCCCGACACCGGCGAGTATTGTCTTGTATTCCCCGGCAATGAATTTGTCATTTATAACCTGCGCAGCGGTGACCACCATTTTCTCCAGCGAGTTCGGTTCTTTGTTGAAATCCAGATTTGGTATCTCAGCCACTGCTTCGTCTTTCCACGAATCCGAATGAGCCTTCCCTTTAAGATAAAGAAGCCTGTCTCTACCGAGTTTCGCAAGATACTCGTTGTAGTCCTTGCAATCCAAAATCCAGTACTTTATCCACTCCGAGAATTTTCGGTCATCCCTTGATGCTTCCCTGCTTTCAGTGAGGAAGTCGTAGTCTTCAAAGTAGTGCTCGAATTCAGGCAGGCCGCAGTTTGGCATTCCCGCGGGATGCGCCCCATAAGGTACTTCGCAGACCGCCTTGACCATGTAAGATGGAATTCGGACAAGATGTGAGTGACTGCGTATATATTCCGTGGAAACGATTTTCTCTGCGCTGACGATGACTCCCTGTTTTGCCCCCCAGGCCCCAAAGACATCAGCCCCCAGGGGATAGGTAATGATTGTGTTTCCGCAGCGGTCGGCGGCAGCGCCGTGGACCAGCGCAATATCTGGTCTCAATGCTCTCATGAGCCCTATTTTCTCACCGGGCACAAACGGGTCATCGATGACCATAAATGATTCCCTGTTTTCCTCCTCCATGGAGCTTCCCACAATTGACCTGGTGGGAATTACGCTCCAGCCCATTGCTCCAGCCAGAAGTCTCTGGGGGATGGTAAGCATCGTCCAGTTCTCAAACTCCACTTCACCGGAGAGGTAGGCTTTCTGAGCCACGGGATTCGGTCCCGGCGATGGGTATACGTCACCGATGTAACTGGCTATGATTTTCTTGGCCAGTCTTCCGTGAATTAGAGACAGCGCGGTTGCTGTGATGCCATTATTTATAATGATAAACTCGGGGTTTTTGTCCCAGAACTCCCTTACAAGCTGGTTGAATAGAGCTCCGCCTCTTCCGGCAAAACCGATGGACATTCCTTTTTTAACGTGCTCTCTTATAGCTTCATCAAGGGGGCACACCTTGTCTTCACCTTCAACTATGGGAAGTCGGAATTTCGAGTCTATGAAAGCTTTTAGTTCTTCTGTCTCCATCAGTGTGCTCGAACGTTTCAAGTGGGTGGGCTTTTAGTTTGTCCAGAATAATAAGTTTAGTTTACTCAAAATCCTGGTTTATGCTATATCACCCTCCTCACACTGTCAAGCGCTTTTCGGAACGTGGATGTCTAATAGTGTGAGCTAGTTCAGATAGATGGGTGACATCTTATATATTTGTAACGTTGGATAATAACCTCCCCCCGTGTCATTGCGAGCCGAAGGCGTGGCAATCCCAGCCCCCGGGAGATTGCTTCGGCTGACTGAAGTCAGCCTCGCAAAGACAAGAGGGGTGTCATTGCGAGCCGAAGGCGGGCAATCCCAGCCCCCAGGAGATTGCTTCGGCTGACTGAAGTCAGCCTCGCAAAGACAAGAGGGGTGTCATTGCGAGCCGAAGGCGGGCAATCCCAGCCCTCAGGAGATTGCTTCGGCTGACTGAAGTCAGCCTCGCAAAGACAAGAGGGGTGTCATTGCGAGCCGAAGGCGTGGCAATCCCAGCCCCCAGGAGATTGCTTCGGCTGACTGAAGTCAGCCTCGCAAAGACAAGAGGGGTGCCATTGCGAGCCGAAGGCGTGGCAATCCCAGCCCTCAGGAGATTGCTTCGGCTGACTGAAGTCAGCCTCGCAAAGACAAGAGGGGTGTCATTGCGAGCCGAAGGCGTGGCAATCCCAGCCCTCAGGAGATTGCTTCGGCTGACTGAAGTCAGCCTCGCAAAGACAAGAGGGGTGTCATTGCGAGCCGAAGGCGTGGCAATCCCAGCCCCCGGGAGATTGCTTCGTCGCCTATGGCTTCTCGCAAAGACAGGTGGGGGCGGAGATTGCGGAGCCTGTTCCGAGCCGAAGCCCTGAGCATAGCGAAGGGGCAAGCGAGGAATCTCGCTCCTCGCAATGACAAAAAAGTGCCACTAAGATACTGAACGAGGACAGGTGATTGGGGCTCAGGTGTGTCTTCTTTAGCTTGTCCGATTATACAAGGTATTGTATGATAGGGTAAACTTAATTACTCAGCATAGTTTAGTGCCGACATTCAACTTGGCGTCAAAGAAAAGACAATCGAGCCAGAGATGGTGCAGAGGTCGGAGGATTCAATAGGTCGGAAATGGAGATAATCCCAGCCGTTGATATCAGGGGCGGCAGGTGCGTCAGGCTATATCAGGGTGACTATAACCAGGAAACTGTTTTTGATGAGGACCCTGTGACAGCAGCCTTAACCTGGTATTCACAGGGGGCACAATGGCTCCATATTGTCGATTTGGACGGGGCGGTTGCCGGTGAACCCAAAAATATGGAGGTCATTGAGGGGATAATAAAAGAGAGTGGCCTGTTAATAGAATTAGGCGGCGGTATCAGGCAAGAAGAGGTGGCGGAAAAACTGTTGCGCCAGGGAGTAAGCCGGATAATTTTGGGAACTGCGGCGATAGAGAACAGGGAACTGGTAAAGAAGCTATGCCAGCAATTTGGCGAGGCTATCGCAGTTAGCCTTGATGCCCGGGATGGCAAGATAGCCATCCACGGCTGGCAGAAGAACACAGTTTTTGAGGTTCTCCAGTTAAGCCGAGAGATGGTTGATGCCGGGGTAAGGCGTTTCATTTATACTGATATAAAAAGGGATGGCACCCTTACCGAGCCTAACTTTGACATGATAAGTAGATTGCTTGCTGAAGCAAATGTCCCCGTCATTGTGGCCGGGGGAGTTTCCAGGCTGGAGCATTTACGGAGGCTTAAAGAACTCGGTGTGGAAGGAGCCATTATAGGCAAAGCTCTTTATACCGGGGATATTGATTTGGGGGAAGCTATAATCAATTTCGGAACCTAGGAGGCAAATGTTAAACTTTGATGATAAAGGCTTGATTCCGGCTATCATCCAGGATGCCAGGAATGGTGAGGTCCTGATGCTGGGCTATATGAATAGAGAGTCGCTCAAGCGCACACTAGCCAGCGGAGACGTCTGGTTCTACAGCCGCAGCCGGCAGGAATTGTGGCACAAGGGAGAAACTTCAGGCAATTTCCTCAGGCTGAAGTCCATCACCAAGGATTGCGATAGCGATGCCCTTCTTATAGAGGCTGAACCAACGGGGCCAGTATGTCACACGGGTAACCGGACTTGCTTCTTCCAGGAATTGGAGAGCGAAGACACAGCAGGGAAATAACCCCCTTCATCCCCCCCCCCTTGCTCTAAGGGAGGACAACTATAGCGTGAACGTTCATCGCGGCCCTCACGATTATGCCTGAGAAATCTCAAATCCCAAGCACTAAATCCTAAACAATATCGAATGGCCAAAGCTCAATGACCCAAACGGTTTAGAGATTTGAATTTCGATATTGGGATTTGTTTAGAGCTTAGAGATTAGGATTTAGAATTTAAGCCTTGGGATTGCCACGCTTCGCTCGCAATGATACCCCACTTGTCTTTGCGAGGCTGACTTTGGTCAGCCGAAGCAATCTCGCGGTGGGGCGTGGGATTGCGCGCCCCGACAAGTCGGAGTGCGCAATGACACCAATGGTGTGGGCGGGTACAAGACCCGCCCCTACAGGCCCCGAAGGGGAAATTCCAAATCCCAATTTCTAAATCCTAAACAATATCAAATGACGAAATTCAAATGCCAGATCAAGCTAAAAACCGCAAACAATGGCAAATGTAGTGGCGGGGTTGATCCCCGCCTGACGAAACACCATCCAATAACCAAATTCCAAAGGGCTAAACGGTTTTCAATTTGAAACCTGGAATTTCTTTAGGGTTTGGAGCGGAGCGACTTTGGTATTTGGGATTTGTTCAGGATGCTGAAGGGGGCAGCTTCACGCTGCCCCCTTGTCTTTTCATCGGCAACCGAGCAAAAGTCTTACGTCACTGTTACCGGGGTCACTCTTTGACGCCTTGGATTGCCTCGGCTATGCCCCGGAGCAGGTCGCCTAGTGACACGCCCAATTCCGCCATACCAAGGAACTCATCCATCACGTATTCAAGAATGTCGGCTAGTCCGTCCAGCGTCGCCCCTGAAGCATCTACGGCTATGACGCCTAACTCATCAGACCAACCTCCCAGGTTGCAAGCCATTAGTCCCGTAGTGGCACAAACAGCCCGGCCCATGATGTCCGACACCCCGAGCATCGTCCAGACGGCAGCTCCGGCCAGCGTCTTGGTCGTCCTGTCGGGCAGTGGCCCGCACTCGGGTGGCTCGTAGTCGCACGGGTTCTCGCACTCTTCTTGTGCCCCCACGACTCCAGGCACCACGAAAGTGACCAGTAACGCAAGAATAAGACCTATACTGATTAACTTTCTCACCTGATCCTCCTTTCAAGGCTCTTAGTCCTCTTTATCATAATTAATTCTCCTAGCATTCGCATGCTGTCTATCATGTTGTATACCTTCAGGCAGACACAATTGCGGAAACGCTCATCTGATATTCTCATTAGTCTCTCTCCGCCCATAAAGCGTAGCTCCAATTTAATGTGGCGACAACCGGGTCAACAAAGCCCACTCTCACCGCTGTTCTTAGAAGGTCATGTCGCGAGATAACCTCGGCTATGGGAGGACTGATTTCGTAGTAGAGAGATACAAATTCAGCGCCTAAACTGCTGGGCAGCAAGACCACGTCCCTGAACTCTCTGAGGATGTTTATTTCCTCTGCTGTATCGGTACCGTAGACTGCTGTGGCGATGAAGCACTCGAATGGGAATGGGAACCAGGACCCATCTGAGTTTGACGCAATTGTCAGGTCGAAGTTGTAATCCACTTCTCCGGACACCCAAGTGGTCGTCTGGCTTGCCTGGGCGCCACCAACTGTGAAACTGACTATCTTGCCATCGTCGCCATAGTCGCCGGGCACCAGCAATTCGTATGTACTCTGCGCGGTCACGGCCGTCTCTGCCTTCTTGATGCCTTCCACCCAAGCCTCCACCGCTGTCCCCTCCGGCACGGGCCCCGTAGAGGTGCTCACCGTCCCGGCGAAGTAGTGGGGAAGTCGCGGTGGTAGCTCATCATTCGCGGCATAGGCCGGCAGAACGCCGACCAGTAGAACCAGAGCCAGCAGGAGCCCCAGGGCCCCGACCAGCCTTCCGGCCCTTCGTCCTCTCCAGTCGCTTCCAGTTATCTGCTCTTTCATTATCCAATCACAACGGCGATTCGCCGGGCTTTGCCGTCCTCCGTGGGGAGGACATAAACCCTAATTTCGCCATATATCTCCTGTGGCTCCAATCACCCAGACCACGGGATCAACCAGCAGCTCCCGGACCAGAGTCCTCAAGAAGCCGTTTCCTGATATGAAATCCGCGATGGGAGGGCTGAGCCTGTAGTACAGGGCAACCAATTGAGAGCCCGCGGTGCTTTCCAGTAATACCCCGTCCCGGAATTCCCGCAGGACATCAAGCTGTTCTGCGGTTGGATTTCCGTAGGCTGCCGTGGCGATGAAGCACCCCGCGCTAGTCGGAATAACCTGGAAAGTGGCGGTGATGGTTACATCTTGAGCGGGCATGGTGAAGGTGGTAACCAGGGCATAGGCATTAGCCAATGACCCGGCCGGCGCTGTCCAGCCCACAAACTGGTAGCCCGATGCGGCTACCGCTTGTATGCTGACAACTTCACCTTCATTGTAAGGAGACGTCCCGGTGATATCGCCCACCGTTCCGCCCATGATGGGGGACGCTGCCATGGTCAAGGTGTATTCCGGCCCACCAATCTCGAAGTTGGCGGTGACGGTGACATCCTGGCCTGGCATGGTGAACGTGGTTGTGAGGGAACTGGCATTGGTGAACGAGCCCGCTGGAGCTGTCCAGTTGATGAACCGGTAGCCCGCGGCGGGTACTGCTTTTATGCTGACTCCAACGCCGGCTGCATACGGAGATGCATTGCTAAGGTCGGTCGCATTTCCTGTACCGGCGGGACTCACGGCCATGGTCAGGTTATAGGAAACCGACGGCAGCGCAGGAATCGTCAGGCTGAAGTCAGACTTCAGCTCACCGCTTTCCCAGGTAATGCTCTCCTGTGCCAGCACACCGCCCACCCGGAACGTCACCGTGCCTCCCGGCTCCGGCACCAGCACATTGTCGTATACGCCTCCGGCCTTGGTGGTTGTCTCACCTCGCAAGGAACTCCCCACGTAGGCCTGCACCAGCGTTCCCGCCGGCACCGGCGCCGCCGGGGTGAGCGTGCTCGCTATGCCTGCGAAGCCCATCGGCATTTGCGGTATGCCTTGGGCAGCCACATAGGCCGGCAGCGCTACGCCACCGATCAGAGCCACGGCCAGCAGGAGCCCCAGGGCTCCCGCCAGCCGGCTGGCCCTTCGCCTCCTTAAGTCGTTTCCGCTTGTCTGCCTAATCATTATACAAACACTCTAAGTCCTTACGGGACAACCTGGAAGACTGATCCTGCCGATGGGAACGCCATCCAGTAGCCCTGACCGGATTCCAATGTGCCCAAGGTGAAGTCAATGTTGCTCCACTTCTGGACAGCAAAGCAGCCGTGGTCCCATCCGTATATCACAGGGTCCGGTGACAGGCCATCCGTCCAGTTCCACAGGTAGTCCGCGGCCGGCACGTTACTCATGGAAGTGACTCCGACCATGTTCCAGCCCGCTTGCACCGGGTATACGGCCGGACCAGCAGGAGGCTCCGGCAGCTCCGTGCCAAACACCCACCACGTGTAGTTACCGCACAGGCCTGGCGGGCCTATACCGTACGCTCCATAAAGCATGGCTTGCATTGCGCTGTCTAGAGGGTACCTCAGGCGGAACCAGTAGGCCTTGCCGTCCTCAAGCGTCGTCAGGCTGGTCTGGCTACCATCTGTTGCAAACACGCTCCAATCGCCACTCGCCGCATCGTAGTTATGGATGCTCATAAGATTACTCCGGAGTACCGTCAGGTGGCTGTCGTAATATGTGGCATAGTCAAGTAGATCCACGGACGCCAGCATAGCCTCGAGGTCGGTGTCAAAGGGAACCAGAGGCAGTGAGATGAGGTTCCACTTCTCATCAAGCGTTACCTTAGCAGCGTCCTTCCACTGGTGGACCTTGAAGTCGTAGCACTCTTCAGCGAGTACCTCTGCGTCAGGGCTGCAATCGGGCGCTTCGCAAAGTCCGCCTCCCCCAACGCACTCCGCCGCGAAGCATAGTGTGTAGTCGCCGGGTGTGTCGAAGTGGATGAGCCCTGTCCACCACAGGTCGGTCAAGATAGAAACGGACACGCCAGTCGCTATCACGACCGGGTCGGGGATGCCATCTGCATCAAGACACGGCACCCAGGTCATGTTCACCGTGGCCAGGTCGTAGCCGCCGCCACTGCCGCCAGTGAGGTTCAAGACCACTTTGGACGGCGTCGAGCCGCACGGAACCTGCGGCGAGGCGGTCAGCGTAACCGAGAGGTCCACCGAATCGCATGGAGACTCGCACCCCAACCCGGCACCAAAGGTCAAATTGAAGGCGTTCATGTACGCACCAAGGATGTAGGGATGGTCCACCGCCCCTATAATACCTAGGGTAGCGTTGTTTGCCTGTCCGCAGGCCTTAAACGGGGGTACGAAGTCCGCCGCTATGCCGGGATATGTAAAGCTGGAGTCCCATCCCCAGGAGAAGCTAGCGTAGCAAGGAATGATCAGGTAAGGATCTATGTTCTCCATAGGTATCGAGTCAGGCTCGCGGTCAGTCCATACTTCCAGCCGGTAGTATCCGGGGGTGCACGGGTTAATTATGCAGGCATCGTATGTGAATTGCACCCAAAGCGCGCCCGGGTCAAAGTGTGTGGGGACAAGGAAGCACACCGTCGTGCCATCAACCGTGATCTCACTTCCGAAGACCTCCTCACCAGCCGGGTGGTCGGCATCGCCTATGAGGATGTCCCCATCCTCCCAGGGTATGGGCGAGCCGGTCTCCTGGATAGTAGTGCCTGCTGGGAACTTGACGCACACAGAGTTGAAGCCCTCCGTCAGGCTGGCTTCGGTAACGAACGAAATGTTGTACACGCCGATCTGGCAGGCACAGTTGGGGTCAACGTCAACCACGACATTGACGATTTTCGCCGCTGCCGGCGCAGCGGTCAACATCAGGCCCAGTACCACGCCTAGAGTCATCAAAATACTGAGTATCTTTCTCACTTCTTTCCTCCTTTCATAATTATCAGGTTTTTCCTGATTTTGAGGCTGTTTGAATCTGTTTTTGTAGTTGCCCCCATTTCGTGGCTCCTTCGCCCTTCGACATACTCAGGACGAAGCCACCCTTTGTGCTCGGTTGCCCAGTTCGGTAAGCAACTACGCAATCTAAACAGCCTCTCTGTTATTGATTCTTCTGTTTGTTTTTTACTTGCTTTGTCTATTTTTACTCCACCCCAGAAACATTTGGGGTGTTGTTCATCGCCCACGACCGACCGCCACCCTCCCTGTGGAGGATGCTCCATGGGCACAAATAGTCGTCCTGCTCGTCAGCCCCGACCATCGCCAAAACTAATGAAGAGACCGGCTCCTGCAGGTCTCTTCTCCAGATTTTTGTAGCTGTCTCCTTCATCCAGCACCATGCGCTTTTGTCATTGCGAGCCCCGACAAGTCGGGGCGCGGCAATCTCACTGCAATTTGCCAGATTGATTCGTCGCCTATGGCTTCTCGCAAAGACAGGTGGGGGCGGAGATTGCGGAGCCTGTTCCGAAGCGTAAGCGAGGAATCTCGCTCCTCGCAATGACAGAGAAGCGAGCCCAATAAATTGGGCAACTAGGTTCTTTGAACGGCACAAGCGCCCGCCACGATAAAAATTCACCTTTGCTGAAACCTCCCTCGCCCAGTCCCGCAGCCAACTCCGGCCTGTGCTAATTAGCTTTGCCACCTGCGTTGTCGTCAACTCCCTTCTCCCCCTCGGTCTAGCCATCTTATCTGCCTGGGCACCGCTCATCGGTCATTCCTGTGCCCGACTTCGGCAATGCCTTCAGCTACATCCTTTCCTACCGCTTAACCAAGAATTCCCTTGTTTCTTTCGACCACCCCTTCCCAGCTACTGAGCGGACCTTGTCTGGCTGCTCAATTCATGCTGGTGTAAGGGTTTGGTTTTTCCGAAAGAGTATTCAATGTTATATTATCCCTGCGACGTTGTCAAGGCTTTCTGATTTTTTGAAAAACACGCTTGCTAACCTTTCCCGGTGGCCGGTTTCCGGTCACATTCCCCTCAATTCCTGTATAAGCACCCGCACCACTGTCTACTCCCTACTTTGGCTTGCCACAAAACCCCTTGTCACAAGCGCTAACCTAAACCTCGATTAAAAGCATACCACCCTTGGCAGGTTTTGTCAAGTCTGTAAAGAACTTCTTAAGCAAGATTCCTGGAGATAGGGTTAGGGAAGTCCCGACCAAATCGGGATGCAGGAATGTCCCCGCAAGCTGGTCGAGGCGCTATGCCCTGAGGCTAAAGTAGTGGCAGAGAGCCTCACATGTCTGATCTAGTTCAGATAGATGGGTGACACTTTATATGTTTGTAACGTTGGGTAGTAATTTCCTGTGTCATTGCGAGCCGAAGGCGTGTCAATCCCAGCCCCCAGGAGATTGCTTCGGCTGACTGAAGTCAGCCTCGCAAAGACAAGAGGGGTGTCATTGCGAGCCCCGACTTGTCGGGGCGTGGCAATCTCACTGCAATTTGCCAGATTGCTTCGTCGCCTATGGCTTCTCGCAAAGACAGGTGGGGGCGGAGATTGCGGAGCCTGTTCCGAGCCGAAGCCCTGAGCATAGCGAAGGGGCAAGCGAGGAATCTCGCTCCTCGCAAAGACAAAAAAGGTGTCACTAATCATATGAACGAGTACAATGCCTTGACAAACTCATGAAGGTAAGGCTATTATGTTCTAGCGAGGCTATTTAAATGTAGGTGCTAAATTTGTTTTGATGAATCAAGTAACTACAGAAATGCCCAAAAGTGAACGGGAAATCAAAATTAAAAAGTTTTTAAAATATAGAAGAGAGGTGATAACAGGTTAGTTTTCCTAAAACGTGTGTGTAGTGTGCCATATTCTATGTGTTCGTCCAGACACAGTTTTTTGGGGAAAACTTACCTGTTACAAGAGTTGAGAGTACGCATAAAGCGAATACGAGCTCCCATTATAGCCGGGCTTCTGTTATTGGTGCTGATATTGCCCCAATCGGCTCTGGCCGCTGGGCCAGTGATATCAAATGTTCAGGTGCCAAATATCACCTTCACTACCGCCACCATCACCTGGACTACCGACACTACGAGTGATAGTCAGGTGAACTACGGCACCGACAGACCAAAAGACGTGACTTGGAAGTCTGTGCACGATCCCGCTGGGGTCACCCACCATTCGATACACCTCGAAGGCTTAACCACAGACGAAACCTACTACTTCGAAGTTGTATCTATCGATGGCTCCGGAACTGCCACTGATAACAATGGCGGCGAATATTATTCTTTCAAAACACTAGCATGGTATTCCATTAGTCTTAATCCCATTGTTGGGTCTTGCGGCGAGGAAATCACAGTAACGGCGACCGTTGCGACACCTGGCACCTATCATATCTGCTGGGATTCTCTCACGAATGCTAAAGCGACATTTACAACAAGCACAGCTGGAGCCCATTACCCCAAGTTCTATATGCCCGAAGCTACAAAAGGCGATTATAAGGTTTATTTGACTGACAATTCTTATACCCAAAAGGGAGACTATGCTATTTTTACAGTCAACCCTTCCGTACAGATTGATCCCGATGAGGGACCGGTGGGCACGGTAGTAACTCTCAGCGGCTGTGGTTTTACCGCCTCGCAGGATATCAAGGTTACCCTCTTCCAGGATGAGGTACAGAAGGGCGAGGAAAAGGCAGATACGACTGATGCCGAGGGTACCTGGGGACCAATATCTTATACCATCCCAGACATGCCCGCCGGTGACTATGCCTTCGTGGTCGAGGTTGATGAAGCCGCTTGGGTGAGCAGTGATTTTGAGGTGACCCCCGAAATCACTGCGCCAAGTTCGGGAACGGTGGGGCACACGATTGAGGTAAAAGGTACGGGGTTTCAAAGTAAAGAAAAGGACATTGAGGTTACCTTCGATGGGAAGGTGGGGAAGACAAACACCCCTATTGTTGCTGATGAGAAGGGCTCCTGGACTGCCACTACCGTTGTTCCCCCTCTCCAGCGCGGCAGCTGTACCATTGATGCCTCAGGAGAGTCAACCATGGCTCGTGATGTACCTGATGTTGAGTTTATCGTGGGCGCTGGAATATTGGTTGAGCCGAGTTCGGCTTATGTAGGTGATACGATTACCGTTGCCGGAGGCGGTTTTGCAACCGGGGAAACGGGCATCAGGGTTACCTTTGATGGAACGGTTGTTGCCTCGGGCATCACCGCTAAAGTAGATGGTACTTGGGAATATTCTTTCGATCTGCCGCCCAGCGCCTATGGCCCTCATGATGTTGAGGCTTCCGGTGACATAACCAAGCCTGCTGTGGAGGCCACCCTCAACACTAAAGCCAGAATAGTAGAACTCAGCCCAGTCGAGGGAGCTCCTGGTGACTCCGTTAGCTTAACCGGCAACGGTTTTCACGGTAGTCAAAGATTAACGGTGACTATTGGCGGGACTGCCGTCTCAGGTAATATGCCTACCCAGCCCAATGGCAATGTTGTCATTAGCTTCCAGGTGCCAAAAGGAAGCATTGAAGGCACACGGACGCTGGTGGTGACCGGCGAAGGCGGAGCTACGGCCTCGGTCGACTTTACGGTAGCGAAGAAAACCCTATCAACAACTCCACTACCCATCTCGCCCAAGGGCAGCACACTGAGGTCGGGGATGGTAACTTTTCGCTGGCAAGGGATACCGAGTGGCGGCGGCTTCAATTATACTTATACCCTGGAGATAAGCCAAAGTCCTGATTCTGCGGGGATCTGGTCTAAGTCAGGTATCACGGAAAGTAGCTACCAACTAAAAGAAGATGAAGCTTTACCCAAGGGGACCTACTACTGGCGGGTTAAGATAGTAGATGACTATGGCAACGAAAGCGCTTGGTCGGATTCTACCGAGTTCAGGGTATCCCCCATTCCAACCTGGGTGTGGGTAGTAGTGGGACTGGTGGTACTGGTCGGGCTTATGGTCGTGGCCTATCGGGAGACGAAATTCAAGGTAACAGAATAAGCTCGAGCCGTCAAAATTCCCTGCCAGGTCTGCAATAGTGCTGGCAGCCCGGAAGACTATCAAGTTGGGGAAAAACTGAGGAGCAAAAGACAAGTCCCAAGCGCAAAATCCTGAATTATAAACAATACGGAAATTCAAAAAACAAAGGGCAAAAATCAAAATGATAACTCAAAATGCAAAAATCCTGGACTATTGCTCTGTCATGCTGCATTTTCATCTCTACTTTTCGCATTTCAGAGGGATTTGTTTAGGATTTAGACATCAGGGTTCAGGATTTTGTAAGATTGTTCAGGATTTACAGGGGCGAGGGTGAATTATAAGGAGTTTAGCAATCGAGTACAGTAAAGCATGCGGAGCGCCATGAAAAAGAGCAAGGCGAATTTGTCCCGGTGCACTAAGGAGGGTAAGGCGATATGGGCTGTTTAATGATCGTCCCATTAGCAGCGGCCATTGCAGTCATGGGTTTATACATTGGTACTTTCGTGAGTTTTTTTCTGGTCTCTTTCACAACCGTGATTACATCACTGGCTGCTGTGATAGGTCTAGTGATGCTATTGTGAATCCGAAGTAAAGTATGTTTGACGGAATGAAAAGGAGCACAGGGGATTCCTCTTGGTGCTCCAAGGAGGGCAAGACGATATGGGTTGTCTAGTGGCAGTCGGACTAGTAGCAATTGTCGTAGCCATGGGTGCGGGCATGAGTGCTTTGACGGGTTTGCTGATGGGTGTGAGCACGATCATGGTTACAGCCGTGATTGGTTTCATAGCTTTCCTGCTGGTGTTAATATGAGTCTCAGGTAAAATATGCGAGGCGCCATGAAAAAGAGCAAAGTGAATTTGTGCCGATGCGCTAAGGAGAACGAGACGAAATGATGACTTGTGCGGGGCTCCTCGCGGTAGCCACGGTTATTCTCCTCATAGGTTCTTTGCTAATTCTCGCGCTGATACCGACAGTTCTAGCAATCTTTCTGTTAGCCTTGGTGCTGACAGTGGCAGGCATTATTTTCACGTGGCGCATCATCTATCCCTGGCTGGTGCGGATGGGAAGGTGGGCAGCTCGACCGATAAACATCATCTTTCTTCTCGTCGTGGTGGTGGTCGGAGAGCTTGTCCTGAAGTATGTTCTTGATCGAGCAGGTGTCTCCGTTCCGACTGTCTCGATACTAGGAAGAGAAGTAACAGTCATAGGTATAGGCTTTCTGGTGCTCTTCCTCTTCCTGCTCTTACTGGGCGTAGTGGTATGGCTGGTGAGGGCGTGGCGCTACACTTGGCCTCCCGCGAGAGATGTCTTCTGGGACAGTTGTTTTCGTATTGGTGCCTTGTTCTGGAGAATACTGGTGGGAATTCCTTTAGGTATAGTCTGGTTTTTGTACCACCCTCCTCTACGCTGGCTGGTAGCAGCTCTCCTGTTCTACCTCAGGGGGATTTCGGCAGCAGCAGCCTGGCTTTTGTACAACCCCCCGTTGAAGAGCATAACGATTGCCGTCGTTGTCGTTACACGGTTAATCGCTCGAGTTACGGCCTGGCTTTTATACAGCCTACCAATACGCTGGGTGGTAGGGGCGGTAGTCTTCATCCTCAGGTTGATGGCCCGATTCATCAGCACCATAATTTATGGCTTTGTGTCGTGGTGGCCTGTCAAAGGCGTCAGAGGGGCACTAAGGAAAGGGCTAACTGCGCAGAGCAAGTCCTATCAAGACTATAAGTATGCCTAGGATGACGATAGCGGCGCCGCCCAGCAAGCCAGCGACGTCCATATGAGAAAAGAATCGGCCAAATATCTCCTTGCCAAAGGCCGCCATTCGGGGCGTTAAGCCACTTGCTTCCTTAGGGGATTCTGGCTCCATTTCAGTGGACTCTCTATCAAACATGGGCAGTACCATTTTTCTCCACTCACGCGTCTCCCGATAGACTACACCGGCTATTATTATACCCACGATGATGAAGAAAATCCCTAAGATTAGCACCAATGTGGCTGGATTAAGGCCAAGTATCTCAGCTGTGCCCATTTTCACCTCTTTTTCCCATCAAGTTCGTTTAATAATCCTCTCTGTCATTTTGAGCCCCGACCTGTCGAGACGAAGAATCTCAATTTAACTCAGGCTTGGGCTGACAATTAAATGCTCTCCCATCAAGCAAGTCTCAATTTATTCTAGCGTAGCATAGCTACCTAATGGTGTCAATAGCTCTCTTTTGCGGGGAGAGTTATGCTAAAATCCAGCAAGGGTTCATATGATAAGTGCTGACGAACTGAAATATTGGGTGGCTTTTTCCGGGATAGCCGGGATTGGCCGAGTACGGATTTCTCAGCTAAAAGAGCACTTTGGCAGTTTACAGGAGGCCTGGAAAGCTCCCGAAGGCAAGCTAAAGCAAGCAGGACTAGATTCACGAAGTATAGATGCCCTGGTGACCCTACGTCCGAGAATCTCCCTGGACGCCGAGATGGAAAAACTGGAACGCTACAGGGTAAAGGTGTTTGTCTATGAGGACCCTCTGTATCCTTTGAGATTAAAAGAAATTTATGATTATCCCCCGGTGCTCTATGTGAGGGGTAGTCTCCCAGCCGAGGATGAGCCTTGCCTGGCCATAGTCGGTACCCGCCGTCCCACCGTCTACGGGAGGCAGGTAACTGAGGAGATTGCAGCCGACTTAGCCCACAGTAAAATCACTATTGTCAGCGGATTAGCCCGAGGAATTGACTCTGTGGCTCATCGGGCTGCCCTGGATGCCGGGGGCAAAACCATAGCTGTGTTGGGCTCCGGTCTGGATATCGTCTATCCCGGAGAAAACGCCAAATTGGCTCAAGCTATTATGGAGCACGGTGCTCTGGTCAGTGAATATCCTTTAGGCGTCAAGCCCAAACCTGAGAACTTCCCACTCCGCAATCGAATTATGAGTGGCTTGAGCCTGGGGGTGCTGGTGGTCGAAGCTGGAGAAAGGAGTGGGGCTTTGATTACGGCCCATCAGGCAGTGGAACAGAATCGAGAGGTCTTCGCTATCCCCGGCAGCATCCTCTCCCCGGCCAGTCAGGGAACTAACCGTCTCATTCAAGAAGGTGCTAAGTTGGTTCGCAATTACACCGATATTCTCCAAGAACTAAACCTGACCATCGTAGTACAGCAAGCAGAAATTAAGGAATTTTCCCCGACTGACGAAATTGAATCTGCTATACTAAAACAATTGAGCTTCGAGCCCAATCATATAGATGAGATTTGCCGCCGCAGCGGTTTAACTATGCCGGAAGTGAGCAGCACCCTAGCGATGTTGGAGTTAAAGGGGATAGCCAGGCAAGTAGGAAACATGAACTACGTGCTGGCTCGAAGAGTTAGAGCCCCATGAAAAGCGAAGTTTTTCAAGGTATCGGAATCTTACGGAAGTCCTCTCCCTTGACGGGAGAACGTAGAGGAAAATCCTAAGCACTAAATGCGAAATGCTAAACAAAAGAAAGGAAAAATTTAGTTCCTCTCATCTAATGACGAAAATCTAGAACAAAAAGAGTTTTGATATTTAACTTTGGAATTTTGGATTTGTTTAGAGTTTAGAAATTAGGATTTAGAGTTTCGTAAGACACTGTTTAGGATCTCCGAAATACGAAGGTGAATTATTAAGAATTCTGTGGTCAACTATAATTAGGCAGGTAAATTATGGCAAGTAAACTAGTTATCGTCGAATCTCCAGCCAAAGCCAGGACGCTAAATAAGATTCTCGGACGCAGCTATAGTGTCAAAGCCTCTGTAGGGCATGTGCGCGATTTGCCCAGGGCCAGCCTCGGGGTAGATATAGACAAGGGTTTCATCCCCAAGTATGTCATTCCACCGGGGAAGAAAAAGATAGTTGGCGAAATCAAAAAGGCGGCTAGTAAGGCTAGTTCTATCTACTTGGCTACTGACCCTGACCGCGAGGGAGAGGCAATTTCCTGGCACCTAGTACAAGCAGCCAAGCTGGAAAAGAATGATATACCCATTCAGCGCGTAGTTTTTCAGGAAATAACCAAGGACGCAGTTCAAGAGGCCTTCCAAAGTCCCCGCTCTATTGATATGAACCTGGTGGATGCCCAGCAAGCCCGTCGTATCCTCGATAGACTTGTGGGCTACAAGCTGAGTCCGCTCTTGTGGAGAAAGGTGCAGAGGGGACTTTCCGCAGGCAGAGTTCAATCGGTGACTGTCAGGATGATTGTTGACCGCGAGCGGGAGATTCAAGACTTTATTCCCCAGGAGTACTGGATTATGGAAGTTGAGCTGGCTCCGTCTGAGGGAAAGGAAGCTAGTTTTAAAGCCAGGCTGTTCGCTCTGGCCGATGGCATCAAGCTGGATATTGGCAATAAAGACGAAGCAGCAAGAGTTAGCGCTGACTTAGAAAAGGCTGAATATGCAGTTAAGACGGTGGTAACTAAACAGGTAGCTCGTCAGCCGGCCCCGCCTTTTATCACCAGCACCTTGCAGCAAGAGGCCTGGCAGAAGCTACACTTCACCGCCGGGCGAACTATGGCTATTGCCCAGCAACTTTACGAAGGCTTGCTCCTGGGCAAGGAAGGGTCGGTGGGACTTATTACCTATATGCGCACCGATTCTACCCATGTGGCTGCCTCTGCCATAAGCGAGGCGAGGGAGTTCATCGGCGAGAAATATGGAGCCAAATTTCTCCCACCGCAGCCACGTAGTTTTGCCAGGAAAGCAAAGTGGGCCCAGGAAGCTCACGAGGCAATTCGACCCACCCAAATTTACCGCCAACCAGAACAACTCAAACCATTTCTTAATCCAGCTCAGCTAAAGCTCTACGAGCTTATCTGGAAGCGTATGGTCGCCAGTCAAATGTCAGCAGCTTTATACGACACAATCAACATAGAGATAGAAGCAAGCATTGCCGAAAAACAAACTCAAGGATATCTACTCAAAGCAAGTAGCTCTGTGGTTAAATTTCCTGGTTTTATGGTTGTTTACAGCGAAAGCAGGAATGAAGATGAACGAGGGGGAAACTCCGATTTCATCGGAGTTTCCCTGCCCAAGCTGAGGATTGGAGATAAATTGATTTACCTGGGAACCTTTCCCGAACAATGTTTTACCCAGCCGCCACCCCGCTACACTGAGGCCACATTGATAAAAGCACTGGAGCACAAAGGAATCGGACGCCCTAGTACCTATGCCCCTATCCTGTCCACCATTCAGGAGAGAGATTACGTTAACAAAGTCGATGGCAAATTCCACCCCACGGAACTAGGGATAACTGTCAACAAAATCTTGGCTGAGCATTTCCCTAAAATCGTCGACCCTGGTTTCACGGCTCAGATGGAAGAACAACTAGACGAAATAGCTAATGGTAAATATGAATGGATAGCTGCTTTGCAGGAATTTTATCCCCCCTTCCAAGATATGTTGGATAAAGCTTGGATAAATTTAGAAAAGGTCAACATGACCCAAGTGAGCGAAGAGACATGTCCCAATTGCGGTCGCCCCATGGTCATAAAGGTCGGGCGTTTCGGTAAATTTCTCGCCTGTAGCGGCTATCCCGACTGTAAAACAACCATGCCCTACGCAGTTAAAACCGGGGTTTCTTGCCCCAAGTGTGGAAGCGAGCTCGTGAAAAAAGTCAGTAAGAAGAAGAAGGTATTTTATGGGTGTAGCAACTTCCCCAAATGCAAATTCGCCGTAAATCGCAGACCAATAGCTCAGCCTTGCCCTGGCTGTGGCAATCTTTTAGTACAATACAGAGAGGGTTGGGCTAAATGCGTGGCTTGCCAGCATAAAGTAAAACTATCTGGCCTGGAGAAACAAAAAGAGGGGGTAGCCTTATGAAAATTCTAGTTATCCATGGACCAAATTTGAATATGCTGGGCAAAAGAGAAAAATCACTTTACGGAGAAAAGACCTTGGGCGAAATCGATGCCCTGCTGAAGAAAGAAGCCCAGGCCTTAAATGTCGAAGTGGTGACATTTCAGTCTAATCATGAAGGGGCGCTCATAGATTTTATTCAAGAGCAAACGGATTCCGCCCAAGGCATAATAATTAACCCTGGTGCCCTCACCCACTACGGATTTTCTCTGCTCGATGCCCTGGTTGACAGCAAATTACCGGTAATCGAAGTCCATTTATCAGATATTTACCACCGTGAGGAGTGGCGTGCCAAGTCTGTGATTGCCCCTATAGCTGAAGAGCAGATAATTGGCTTGGGCTGGAGAGGATATATTACTGCCTTGCAAGTCTTGGCCGGCAAGCTGAAGCCAGAGGCTTAACGGTTAGGATTTTAAGCAGGAGACTTTATCTGGAAGTAGCAAAAGGGCCATTTATATTGGCGTTCTCAAGATTGGCGTTTCTTAAAATCTTCTAGGTCAAGCGTATTTATGAAATCCTTATATGCTGATAGCCCTTTCATCTCTTGTTCATCAACTTTACCTTCAGGAACAGCTTTACCTGTTTCCTCGTCAAGTATAATGCCCGCTTTTTCCAAAACCGATTCTTCAGCATATATTGGGGCCCCAACTCTTACAGCCAAGGCCAATGCATCGCTAGGTCGAGAATCAATATCTAATTTGACACCATCAACGCTGAGAGCCAGTCTGGCATAGAAAGTATCTTCCTTAAGTCCACTTACCACAATATAGTCAACTGAAGCCCCCAAGGTAGAAATTACAGATTGCAGCAAATCATGTGTCAAAGGGCGAGATAGCTCGACATTTTGCAGCTTTACGGCAATAGCATCTGCTTCAGCAGGACCAATCCAAATGGGTAGATAACGATTAGTCCCCTTTTCCTTCAAAATCACCACCCTTTGATAATTCATCAAGCTAACCCGGATGCTGTCAATCGTCATCTCTACCATGCTATGCCTCCTTTGTAGTGTTTATTTTACCCCCATAATCCTAATCAATCAATGAGCACAAGTCAACTATCCAAGCTCAAAAATTAAGTTTCTTTCCAGATTGCCATAAATTCTCAGACATTAGATAATTATTGCGGGGGGCCATGACAAAACTTATCCTGGCAAGACACGGTGAAACCGTGTGGAATGTAGAGAAGATATATCGGGGTAGAACGGATGTAAATCTGGACGAAGTGGGCATTAAGCAGGCAGAGCTATTGGGCAAATATTTAAGCAATTGGGAATTAGAGGCTATTTATTCCAGCCCTTTAAGGAGGGCGCTAGACACAGCAAATATTATTGCCCGTTATCAGAAAATTGGTGTACACATTGCCGAGGGCCTTATAGATTTCGATTATGGGGAATGGCAAGCTCTGCCAGAGCAAGAAGTAAAGAGGCTATATCCGACCCTCCACAACGAGTGGCACAATAATCCTCACAAGGTAAGAATGCCCGGCGGAGAGAGCCTGGAAGATGTGAAAAAGAGAGCTATCAAGGTAGTTAACGATGTCCTTTCCGAATACCAGGGCAGCGTAGTATTGGTCTCGCATCGAGTTGTGAACAAAGTCTTGATATGTTCATTACTGGGACTGGGCAACTCATACTTCTGGAATATCAAGCAAGATGTTGGCGGAATCACGATTTTCAATTACGCAGATGGGCGTTTCGTCTTGACCAGGCATAACGATACTTCACATCTGAGAGAGTTACAAAAACCCGTACTTGATGATTTTTAGGTGTGCCTGAGAGATTTGCGCCACAGTCGCCGTTCCTCCGATAGCTGTTTACATCTAATAAGTCAGGTAGAATTCATCCGAAAAAAAGGGTGCCTTAACCCCCTCCGCTTTTCAAGAAATCGTGCGTACTACCTGGTATAGATCTCTTTATTCATGTCCCCTTGAACCGAGTGAAGTGATACCGACATGCTCGGTATGCTGCTGCCGTTACTCACTAAGAGGGATGCCTTGCTGACTTATGCCATTTTCAGTTCTGAAGTGCAGTTCGGGCAGCGACTGGCATTAATAGGAATAGAGGTAAAGCAGTAGGGGCATTCTTTCGTTGCGGGTGCAGTCGGTTCCTCTGCCTTTTTGCGAGCTTGCATCCTGGCAACTGGACGCACGATTAAAAAGAAGACGACTGCTGCTATTATCACCAAGTTAACCACAGTATTTACGAAGGTCCCGTAGTTGATTGTAACTGCCCCGGCAGCCTGGGCATCAGCCAGAGAAGCATATGGCCCGGGAACTAAACCTTCTTTAAGGACGACGAAGAGGTTAACGAAATCAACGTCGCCCAAGGCGAGACCTATGGGTGGCATAATGATGTCTTTAACAAATGAGTTTACGACTAAACCAAAGGCGATACCGATGATGATGCCCACGGCCATGTCAATCACGTTGCCTCTTGTTATGAATGCTTTGAAGTCTTGTAACATTCTTGTTTCCTCCTCTCTGCTTCCTTTGTCATCCATCTTACAATGTCCTTACTACACTATCAATACCTTTCTCCTAGGTAGTTTCTCTGTTTTTCAGGAACACCATACCTATTCCTCTGGCATCTCCTGGGTTTCCGTGAAATCCATCCAGACGAATCGAAGATTTTGTAAGGTATAAAAGAATGAAGTGAATTTCTTATGGGAGTACGGGATAGCCCTGCGCTATGATAGCGCGCCTAGAGGGATTTGAACCCACGACCCCCGGTTCCGAAGACCGGTGCTCTTGTCCGCTGAGCTATAGGCGCAAAAATAAATTGGGGTGAACGGTGGGATTTGAACCCACGATCTCCAGGGCCACAACCTGGCGCCTTAACCACTGGGCTACGCTCACCACAACCACAAATATTATACTTTACAATGGCTGTCACTTTCAATCTTGAAGGCAAGCCTTTTTGGCACTTTGTTGTGGGGTGAAGTCAAGCTATGTAAACCCAGCAAACATGCTATAATTATCCTTCCCTAAATTGCTATCCGAGTAGAAGATATGAGAATTTGCCTGCTGACCTACAGGGGGAATCCTTACAGTGGTGGGCAAGGTATTTATATTTACTACCTATCGCGTGAGTTCCAGCGGATGGGGCATGAGGTGGAGGTTATCGCCAGTGCACCTCTCCCCGAAGTGAGCGAAGGCGTAGTTCTACATCATCTCAGAAGCTCAAGCATATATCATCCGGGAAGCTCTTTCAGGAGGAACCTCCCGAAAGTCAGGAACCCTGTTGACTTACACGAACTTTGCGCCAGCCGCCTGGGAATCTTCGCCGAGCCCTGGGCATTCAGCTTCAGAGCTTATACCAAGCTAAAAGAGCTTTGTAAACAGCGCCGATTTGATATTATTCATGACAATCAAGGCCTTGGTTACGGGCTCCTCTTGATAAAAAGGTTGAACATACCAGTAATAGCTACCATACATCATCCCCTCCCTATAGACAGGCAGGCTGACCTGGAGCAAGCCAATGGGTTCAGGCAGAGATGGAGGATCAAAAAGTTCTATTCGTTCATCCGCATGCAAGCTTTCGTCGCGCGGCGCCTGGACCGAGTAATCACGGTGTCTCAAAGCTCCGCCAAAGACACAAAGCTTTTCTTTAAGGTGCCCGCTGACAAATTCAGAGTGGTCTACAACGGCATAGATACCGATATTTACAATGGGAACGAAGAGGCAAGCCAGAACCGCGATGGCTTAATCATGGTCGCCAATACTGACGATAGAAAGAAGGGAGTACTTTATCTGCTCCAAGCATTGCAAATGCTAGGAAAAGACAAGATAAAGCTGACCATTGTAGACGATGCCGAGCGACATTCCTCCTACATAGAAGATGTGGGGCCACTACCTTCGTATGGTTTTAAGCTGGTAAGAAAGCTCAATTTAGATGGGATGGTGCACTTCACCGGGCGGTTAGCGCGCGAGGAACTGGCACAACATTACTCTGCTGCCCAAATAGCAATAGTGCCCTCCCTTTACGAAGGTTTCGGGTTACCTGCTGCCGAGGCTATGGCCTGCGGGACTCCCGTTATATCCACCACTGGCGGGGCACTGCCTGAGGTAGTAGGCGACGCCGGTATTCTAGTACCTCCGGGAAGCGCCGATGCCCTGGCTGCCGCAATTGGACAGTTGCTCAATGATAAACAGGCACAGCAGCGGATGAGCGAGGCAGGGACCAAAAGAGTGAAAGAGAAATTCAGTTGGGAGCAAGCCGCCAGAAAAACGCTCGAAGTCTACCAGGAAGTACTGACAACAAGATGATTACTATAGAACCTGACCTTCTGGATATCAGGGATGGGGATATTACTTTAGACGCCGGCTGCGGCAATGGCAGGCACTCCTGGGAAGTCTATAATAAAAACCATTCCTCCGTCGTGGCCTTTGACATTGACACAGTGTGCGTGAAAAAGAACAAATATATGTTAGATTCATTAAAGGAGCAAAGGAAAATTAAGGGCGGCTATCATCTTCTCATTGCCAATGTGACAAAGTTACCGTTCAAAGCTGGCAGCTTTGATAAGATTATTTGTTCTGAAGTTCTGGAGCATATTCCCGAAGACAAGAGCGCAGTGGAGGAATTGATTAGGATACTGAGCAAAAAAGGTGCCATTGGGATTAGCGTGCCTCATTACTTGGCTGAATCTATTTGTTGGAAGTTATCTGGAGACTACTATGGTTTCCCTGGTGGGCATATCAGAAAATACAAAACTCGGGAACTTCTCGATCTTGTGAATAGTGCTGGCTTATCCGTTTATACTATTCGCCACAAGCATGCTCTTCACTCTTTTTACTGGGTACTTCGCTGTGTTTTCGGGGTCAAAAAAGAAAAAGCCCTGATCCCCTCCCTATATAATAAGTTCCTGAACTGGGACTTACGCACTAACCACAGGTTCTTCCGTTGGTTGGAAGACCTATTAAATCACCTGTGCCCCAAGAGTGTCGCTATTTATGCCAGGAAAAAAGAATATGTCCCCGCAGAATAACATCGCTTTACCCAATTGCCTCAGTTTTCAAGACGCGAATTAGCTGCCTGGAGTCGAAGTGCTCTCCGTCCATCCACGGCCTCTTTTTCTTCAAGTTCGTGAAGGTAAGAAGTAATGGATTTTGCTGCATTGCTTTAGCCCAATTATCTTTGACGTGTATGTGCTTACAACTTTAGCCAGTTTTTTATCAAGAAACGAGCCGAGCAGGAGCCAAAAATAGGCACGAAACTGCCTTACACGGCTCCAGCGGTCGGGGCGTCCGTTTCACGCAGGAAAGTCGGAGGCTCAAGTCCTCTGCCACCCGCCAAAAAGTCGTTCCAGCTTCTGGCTAAGTAAAATAGGCGATAAGCGCTACCACCCCTAATATGATGAGCCAGATGCCCACCAGGTAGTTGAGGATTTTAGGGAAAATCATCACCACGATACCGAAGATAAGGGTGATGATTCCTCCAATGAGACTTAATTTAGGTATTGACGCAAGCACACCTAACATAGATTATCACCTCCTTTTATTGAATTGCGGTATTGTGCCACGAAACAAGTATTTCTGCAATAGGTATGGTCCCCACTGCTATCAAGCGAGCTTTGTCAAACGGCAAACTTGAACTTGGCTATTCCTCCGAGTAAAATAACAAATACCATGATTGGATTTGAGCACATGAAGAAAATATCCCGGACATCCCCGTCTAAAATAGTGCTTTTGGTGATAGACGGCGTAGGTGGTTTACCTCATGCCAAAACCGGTAAAACAGAACTGGAGTCAGCCAGGAAGCCCAACCTGAATTGCATAGCCAGGGACTCTCTTTGTGGGCTCATTGACCCTGTTGGCCCAGGAATTACGCCAGGGAGTGCACCGGGCCACCTGGCAATCTTTGGCTATGACCCTGTCAAATATAATATCGGACGGGGAGTCGTGGAAGCTCTGGGAATAGATTTAGAACTAAAGCCAGAGGATATCACGGCCAGAGGTAATTTCTGCACCGTGGATAACAAGGGAATCATTATCGACAGGAGGGCAGGACGGGTTTCCACAGATAAAAGTACCGAGTTATGCCGCTCATTGAATAATATCGCCATAAATGGCGCTGAGATTTCCGTGCTGCCGGTGAAAGAACATAGATTTGTGCTCATCCTCCGCGGCGAAGCTTTATCTCCTGAGTTAGCAGATTCTGACCCCCAGCAAGCAGGGCTAGCCCCCAAAAAGATAGAGGCGTTATCGCCGCAGGCACAGAGAACCGCGGAAATTGCCAACGAATTCGTCTCTCAAGCAAGAAGCCTCTTACAAGGCAAAACCCCCGCCAACATGCTGCTTCTGCGCGGCTTCTCCCGCCGCCCCGACATCCCCTCCATACCTGAAATCTACAAATTAAAGCCAGCAGTCATCGCCATTTATACTATGTATCGAGGACTGGCCAAGTTGGTGGGGATGCAAGTATTGCCGGGAGGTGAAAGCATAACAGAGCAACTGAACAGCCTGCGCCGCTACTATGCCGATTACGATTTTTTCTTCGTCCATTTTAAGAGCACCGATGCCAGAGGGGAGGATGGCAATTTCCAGGCTAAAGTTCAGGCCATTGAGGAACTTGATAATGCCCTCCCCAGCTTGCTCAGCTTAGACCCAGAGGTCCTGATTATTACTGGAGACCACTCTACCCCCGCAACCTTAGCCATGCATAGCTGGCATCCAGTCCCTTTCATGCTAAAGTCCAAATGGTGTCGCCCCGATAATGTCACTGAGTTCTCAGAACGAGCCTGCCTTGCTGGTGGTATGGGGCGTTTCCCGGCTACGGAAATTATGCCCTTAGCTATGGCTAATGCTTTAAAACTGGATAAGTTTGGCCCCTAATGAGAAGAAATACTAAGCACTAAATACGAAATGCTAAACAATATCAAAATCCCAATGAGAAAAACAGGAAGGCTTGGACAATGTCATTTCGAGGCGCCCTTTCCCCTTGTTGTTATGCCAGGACAGACCCTAGACAAAGGCCCTCTCATCTAGTATACTAAGTAGTAGGGGTAAAGCACTACGACATGTTTTTCCCTGAGCTTTAGCCTCTGTGTTGCTTGGGGATTAAGGGACAAAAGTGACGAGAGTAAAGGGAAAGGGGGAGAAATGAGGTTTTGTTTTTTGGGTGTTCACCGGGTAGCTAATGATGCGGCCGACCCGAAGAGGGCCGGTCACTGAAGAGAGTTGGTTTCTGTGTTCTATGAAGGAGGTGATGCTATATGGAGGTGAGAATTGTGCCATGGAAAAGCGGAGAGGCCCCCGGTTGAGGGGCGATAAGACAATAGTAAATTGATGAAAGGAGAGGAAAATGGGAAAGATATTTAATATTTTGCTGGCTCTGGCGCTGGTGCTGAGCTTCACCGTGGTGGCGACGCCGGTTAGCGCTATAGGGGACCGGGCTGAGCTGACGGCAAACATCACCGCCCCTGTGACCGTTGTTGACATTATGGGTGGTGCCGAGTTTACCGTCAGTGCCAACGTGACAAACAACGGGACAGGGTATGCACAGGATGTTAAGGCAACCATAGAGATAAGCGGCAACGCTACCCTGAAGGCAGTTGCAGGCAATGTTGCCACCAAGAGTGTACCTCTACCCCCAGGTCAGCCCGGTCTTCCCGCCGTTAACGGAACCGGTCAGGTATCTTGGAAGCTTGTCTGCACTGGTGGGGGTGCCGTAGATATAACGGTCACTCCGTCAGGTATCGAACCGAATACCCTCAACCCCGTAGTTCCAAGCCTGCTCCACTTTGACAAGGTAACCATCTATCAGAGGAAGATTCTCAAAGTGACCATCGTCGCGCCTGTCGAGCCCGCTGCGTCTAATGTCACTGATGACTTTGCTGTCACCGCCAACGTGGAGAACATCAGCTCCCTCAATGCGACGGATGTCAAGCTGACCATATCCATAGATCGCTATGCTACGGTGAAGGCAGGTGCAGTTACCAGGACGGTAGGCACAGGCACACTTAACGGTTGGGCTACATCAACAAATTACACCTGGACCATCCAATGTACCGGTGACGGCTTTAGCAGGATAACCGTCACTCCGTCAGGCAAGGTCGGGGGTGTAGCTATACCAGCCGCCGCTCTTACACGCGATACGGTTACAGTGCGTCAGGGAGAATTCGAGGACGCGAACATAACGCTTGTCGAGGGCTGGAACCTCATCTCGCTGCCTCTCATTCCCCTTGACTCAACTATCAATGCGGTGCTGGCTGGCATCCTGGACGACGTCAAGAGCGTCTGGTACTGGACTGGACACTGGTACTCTTTCGCACCCGGTGCTTCATCCGATCTTAGCTCGATGACAGACGGCAAAGCCTACTGGATTAACATGGAGGCAGCTCAGAACCTGACTTTAGCCGGCACGCAAATGCCAGTAGGTACACAACTGCCGCCAGCTTACGACGTGGTAGTCGGCTGGAATATGGTCGGCTTCAAGTCCACCGCTACTAATGTAACGGCTACAGATTACCTTGATGGCACGCAATACGTTAGGATATACGGGTTTGAGGATGGCACTTGGTTCTTTATTCCAGGGCCGCCCTATGATAACCCCAAGATGAAGCCAGGTCTCGGTTACTGGGTGGCATTCACAGAGCCAGGAACAATTTATCCATAAGCGTGACAGCATAAACTATGGAGTCGCGGAGAACGATAAATAAATTAACAGGACGAAGGGCCGGCAGGCTAGCAGGAGCCCTCGCGCTCCTGTTAGCTCTGTGCTTCATCGCTGGCGGCGTCATGCCGGCCTATGCCGACGAACCACCACCGATGCCCCATCAATTCTATGGCACTGTAAGTCTTGATTTCAATCCGGTGCAGCAAGGGACCCTGGTGGAGGCGTTCGTGGACGATGTCAAACAGGCGGAGACCACCGTGGATGCTCAGGGGAGGTATGGCTACAACCCGATATTCAGGGTACCGGGCACGGCCGGCGCCACCGTGACATTTCACATTGGCGGCGTCGAGGCAGATGAGGATGCCACCTGGGAGTCAGGCAAGGTGCAAAAACTCGACCTGACAATTCATGAAGGAGCAGCACCGCCAGTTCAATATGAGCTCACTATCTCCAGCACCACCGGAGGTTCTGTAAGCACGCCTGGCGAGGGAGTGTTCACCTATTACGCCGGGACAGTCGTCGAATTATTGGCAGAAGCTGAGGCAGGGTACGGCTTTGTCAACTGGACGGCAAGCCCGGCGGTCACATTCGGTGATGCGAGCGCGCCGGAGACTACCTTCACAATGCCGTCGCAGGATGTAACCGTCACCGCCCACTTCGGCCTGGTCTACGAACTCGATATGGCGGCAGACCCTGTCGGCGTTGGGGAGGCAATCGACGTGGCTGCTAAAGGCGCTTACGCTGCAGGCGCCACAGTGAGCATAAGAGCGGAACCTGCCGCAGACTACGGGTTTGTCAACTGGACGGCAGACGGGGCGGTCACTTTCCAAGATGCGACTGCGGAGGAGACTACATTCGCAATGCCGGATCAAGCCGTGACTGTCACCGCCCATTTCGGCGTTGCCTACAACCTCACCATGGCAGCAGACCCTGTCGGTGGCGGGAATGCAATTGATGTGGCTGGTAGAGGTGCTTACGCGGCGGATGCCACAGTCAGGATAAGAGCGGTAGCCAACCCAGGCTACGTCTTTGGCAACTGGACGGCAAATCCGACGGTCACATTTGGTAATGCAACTGCCGCCGATACCACGTTCATAATGCTGGATCAAGCTGTAACTGTTACCGCTCACTTCGAGGATGTATTACCGCCTCCAAATGTTCCGACAGTTACCACAGAAGCCGCCACTGATATTTCCTCCTACTCAGGCACCGTGCACATGAGCTACACTATGGGGGGCTTCAGTTCGGTGGAAGTGCGTTTTGCCTGCAAGAGGCTAACTGACCCGGCCTGGTTTTATAGCACCTGGGTGTCTAGAACAGCAGATGGCAACTATACTGAGGTGCTCCCAGAGCTCGTTTCACAGACGGAGTATATGTTCAAAGCCCAGCTTAAGTATAACGGCACTGTGATTGAAGGTGCTAGCCGTCAATTCACCACAGCCGCGGGGACTAGCACGAGTTTAAATGATTTATTAGGTTATTTCGGTTGTTTTATTGCAACCGCAGCCTATGGAACTCCCACCGCTGAACAGATCGATGTGTTGCGAGAGTTTCGCGATGTAGTGTTACTGAAAAGCACCGTGGGCTCCCAATTTGTTGTCCTGTACTACCGGCTTAGCCCTCCCGTAGCGGATTTCATAGCTGGAAATGAGGTTTTGAGGACTCTGGTCAGGGAGCTCCTGGTTGACCCCATTGTTTGGCTTGTTGAAGCTACCGGGGACATGTGGCGGAATTAGGCAGGCTTTGGCACCCTCAAGACCCGCAGGACGGCAAAGTCTAGTGGATTAGTACAGAAGAAGCTCACCCGAAACTCAATTCGCGCGGTGGTTGTGGACCCTCCAGAACTGCCGCCAGCTTACGACGTGGTAGTCGGCTGGAACATGGTCGGCTTCAAGTCCACCGCTACTAATGTAACGGCTGAAGATTACCTTGATGGCACGGAATACGTCAGGATATACTGGTTTGAGAATGGCGGTTGGTTCTCACTTGCGCCTAGTCAGAATATGACGCCCGGTCTGGGTTACTGGGTGGCATTCACAGCACCAGGAACAATTTATCCATAAGTGTGGGAGTGTAAATAGTGTAAATTATGGAGGCGCGGAGAACGATAAATAAATTAACAGGACGAAGCGCCGGCAGGCTAACAGGAGCCCGAGGGCTCCTGTTAGCCCTGTGCCTCATCGCTGGCGGCGTCATGCCAGCCTATGCCATCGAACCACCGCCAGAAATGTCCCACCAGTTCTATGGCACTGTAAGTTTCGACGGTGACCCGGCGGCTGAAGGGACACTGGTGGAGGCTTTCGTGGACGACGTCAAAGAGGCGGAGACCACCGTGGATGGTGAGGGGAGGTATGGCTACGACCCAATATTCAGGGTGTCGGGCACGGCTGGTGCCACGGTGACATTCTACGTTGGCGGCATCGAGGCAGATGAAGATGCTACCTGGGAGTCGGGCAAGGTGCAAGAACTTAACCTGACAATTCATGAAGAGCCAGCACCGCCAGTGCAATATAAGCTGACCATCTCCAGCACCACCGGAGGTTCTGTAACCATCCCTGGCGAGGGGATGTTCACCTATTACGCCGGGACACCGGTCGACCTCTTGGCAGAAGCTGAGGCAGGCTATCAGTTTATCGACTGGACAGCGCCAGCGGGTGATTTTGATGATACGACTGCAGAGGAGACCACCTTCACCATGCCGGCTCAATCTGTAACCATCACCGCTAGCTTCGAGGAGGTGCCCCTGCCGACGGTTACCACACAAGCCGCCACTAACATCACTTCCTACTCAGCCATCGTGAACATGAGCTACACTGTGGGGAACTTCAGCTCGGTGGCACTGCGTTTTGCCTGCAAGAGGTCCACCGACCCAACCTGCTTCTATACTGATTGGATATCTAGAACAGCAGCTGGCACCTATACTGAGGTACTCACAGGGCTCGCTTCACAGACGGAGTACGAGTTCAAAGCCCAGCTTAAGTATAACGGCACTGTGATTGAAGGTGCTACCTGTCGATTTACCACAGCCAGAGGGGCCGGCATAGGTTTAGGTGATTTATTTTGTTTTGTTGCTACCGCAGCCTACGGAACTCCCACCGCTGAACAGATCGATGTGTTGCGAGAGTTCCGGGATGTCGTGTTGCTGCAAAGCGCCGCGGGCTCCTGGTTTGTTGCCCTGTACTACAGGATTAGTCCTCCCGTCGCGGATTTCATAGCAAGACGTGATCTCGTGAGGATCCTTGTCAGGGAGCTCCTGGTTGACCCCCTTGTTTGGATAGTTGAAGCTACGGGGGACATATGGCGGAATTAGGAAATCTAAGAAGGTTACCGCCAAATTAAGTATCCAGAGTTACTTCCCCAGAGTCAAAACCTCTAAGGATAACCCTGCAATAGAGCAGTTCAACGAGACCTTAGAGTATGAATGGCCTTACAACTTCAATCTATCTTTGGACCCTGAAGAGCTCAATCCCCACCTAACTGAACGGTTTGTTGACTATAATTTCAACCGTCCACACCAATCTCCTGGCTATCTTGCCCCCGTGGAGTATATTGGAACCGAACTCGCCAGAACATGCTGCCCACTGTTACCTATGTGGTCAGCCATGACAGGTTCTGGACAAACGCCCTCTCAGCTAGTATACTAGCTACTGGGTAAGAGGCACCACAAGATATTTTCCCTGAGCTTTAGCCTTTGTGTTGCTTGGGGATTAAGGGATAGAAGTGCCGAGAGTGGAATGAAAAAGATATTCACTTTTTTGCTTGCCTTGGCCTTGGTGCTGGGCTTGGGCGTGATCACAGGGTCGCCTGTGATGGCTCAGCCACCCAGTGCCGTATGGGTAGATGATGACTTCGACTCCGGTACACTTGGCTGGAACGTAACTCGCTTTTCCGTAATCCAAGACGGTGTTGCTGCTGTTGCCAGTGGGGGTACTGTGCACGTGGCGGCCGGGACATATGATGAGCAGGTGGTGATAAACAAAAGGCTGACGCTACAGGGTGCCGGCGTCACCACCGTTATTAAGCCTTCGGCAGCCAATCTCACCCAAGTGTTCACTGGCTTGTTATGGTCTGGCGGTACGAAGAATGTCGCTGGTATTATCGTTGCTAATGTTCCCAGCGGCAGCAGTGTAACTATAAAGAATCTTAAAGTGGACGAAAGCCTTGTTACTACCAAGCCGGCGGGAGCGGATTACCTTGCCGGAATCTTCTACCGCGAGACCGGCGGGTTAGTTGACATGGTCACCGTTGCTGGAACTGGCGCCTGGAGTAGTTCGGACAGGGCTTACGGTATCTACCTCTCGGCGGGCACCAATACTGTCTCCGTGGAAATAACAGGTTCCAGAATTACCAACGTTGATACAAACGGCATAGAGGTAATGGGGAACAAGCTTACTGCTGATATCAATCACAACAAGATTACCGGGCGCGGGTCTGTCACCGATGAAGTGCAGAATGGCGTTAATGTCGGCAGGGACGCTGTAGCCACAGTGAATTACAACGCGATTAGCAACCTTATATACCAGCCGAAAACATCGTGGGCGGCGGGAATCATGTTTTACCATTACGTCTCACCGACGGGCAAGAGCGCTACAGCTAATAACAACACCTTGACCAACTGTCAGATAGGCATCATCTTTAATAACGCCAACGCCTCGGCCGCGGGCAACATAGCGGATGGAGGAACGGTGGGGCTGATTGGCATATATGCCCAGCCCGATGCTGCGGACGACTGGACGGCTTCGTTTGTGGCCAATACGGTGAGCGGCATAAGAGACATGGGCGATTATCAGAATGCGGCGATTGGTGCTAACACCTATGATTCTGGCGCGACCCTTGAGGTTACCATTGAGGGTAATCACCTCGCAGGCGGTGGGGTAACAGATGCCGATGGCATCAGCATTGGAGTCGAAGGTGCAGACGGCAGTATAGTTGCCACCATTACTAACAACACCATCTCGGGGTGGGAGTATGGCATACGCCTAGATGGAGCCCTGGTTGACGCTGCTAGTAGCTACGCCAACAACAATAACATCTCGGGCAACGATGTCTTCGGCGTCTATAATGACGGCACCGGTACTCTTAACGCCACCTGCAACTGGTGGGGCGATGCCAGCGGGCCACACCACCCAACAGCTAACCCCGACGGCAAGGGCGACGACGTCAGTGATAAAGTTGTTTTCACGCCCTGGGTGGTTGTTCCGACGGTTACCACACAACCCGCCACCGATGTCCGTGTGTACTCGGCCACCCTGAATCTGGACTACACTGTGGGGAGCTGCTACGGCCCCGCGCAAGTACGGTTCGCCTTTAAGAAGCCCGCCAGCACGGAGTGGACTTATACTGACTGGGTGCCTAAAACAGTAGATGGCACCCATGCCCAGACGCTTACTGAGCTTGACTCCAACACCGGGTATCAGTTCAAAGCGCAGCTTGAGTATAACGAAACTCTGATTGAGGGTAATACACTCACCTTCGTCACGTCCGAAGTACCCACCGTGACCACACAAGCGGCCACTAACATCACTTCCTACTCAGCCATCGTGAACATGAGCTACACTGCAGGGAGCCTCAGCTCGGTGGAAGTGCGTTTTGCCTGCAAGAGGGCCGGTGACCAGGCCTCGTTTTATACTGCTTGGGTGTCCACAGCAGGAGATGGCACGTATACTGAGGAGGTCACAGGGCTCGCTTCGAAGACGAAGTATGAGTTCAAAGCCCAGCTTAGGTATGACGGCACTGTGATTGAAGGTGCGACCCAGCAATTCACCACCGCCCCAGGGGCCAGCATAGGTTTTTATGATCTATTTTGTTTTATTGCTACCGCAGCCTACGGAACTCCCACCGCTGAACAGATTGATGTGTTACGAGAGTTTCGGGATGTCGTGTTGCTGGCAAGCACCGCGGGTTCTCACTTTGTTGCACTGTACTACCGGCTTAGCCCTCCCATCGCGGATTTCATAGCAAGAAGTGACCTTTCGAGGACTCTTGCCAGGGAGCTGCTGGTTGACCCCATTGTCTGGATTGTTGAAGCTACAGGGGACATATGGCGGAATTAGGGAGGGTGTGTTGACGAGTCCGGTAACTTTGATGATTGCCAGGCAACGAAGATGAAGACTATATGTGAATGACCAAAATCCAAAACAAAATGAGTTTTGGTACTTAAATCTGGAATTTTGGATTTCTTCAGGGTTTAGAGATTAGAAATTAGGGTCTCTCAATTTCGGGCGGAATCTCTTCCACTAAACCAGCTTGTTGCAGTGCTTCCATAAGGCGGGCAGCTCTAGGGTAGCCAATACGAAGACGGCGCTGTAAGAAAGAAGTGGAGACATGCTTGTATTCTTGTGTCAGGCGCTTTGCTTCTTCTAAAAGAGGGTCGGGAGGAGCAGTTATCTGGGCACCTAAGGGGCGCTCAGCCACCTCATCAAAATCAACAGAGCTCACCGCAATCTGCCGCTGGTTTCCCCAGAAATACACCAGTCTTTCAATCTCAGCATCAGAGATAAAGCTTCCTTGAAGACGTTTAGGCTTGCTAGCTTCAGTAGGCATGTAGAGCATATCCCCTCTACCCAGCAATTTTTCAGCACCTACCATGTCAAGTATAGTCCTGGAATCTACCTGAGAAGTAACAGCGAAACTAATACGAGTGGGAAAGTTAGCTTTGATAAGCCCGGTAACTACATCTACCGAAGGGCGTTGTGTAGCCACAACAAGATGAATGCCTGTAGCCCGAGCTAGTTGAGCTAATCGGCAAAGGGCATGTTCTACTTCATCGGAAGCTGTCATCATTAAATCAGCCAGCTCGTCAATGAGGAGCACTAAATATGGCAATCCTTCTCCAGGTACGCGATCTCTGTTATAACCTTCAATATTTCGTGCTCCCGCCTTGGCAAACTGACGATATCGATTGTCCATCTCCTGACTAAGCCATCTTAAAGCCTTTATCGCCTTATCAGTATCCACAATCACGGGGGCGAGCAGATGGGGCACTCCATTAAAAGTCACCAACTCCACCCTCTTGGGGTCAATCATGATTAACCGAACGTCGTCGGGGCTGTTGTGTAAAAGCAAGCAACAAATAACAGAATTAAGACAAACAGTCTTACCACTCCCAGTAGCTCCAGCGATAAGCAAATGGGGCATCCTGGTCAGGTCGCCTGCCATCGCCTCACCACCAGCACCCTTGCCCAGAGCAATAGCTACCTTGGAGCGGGCTTTAATCTTCTGAAAAGCAGCGCTCTCTATCGCACTTCGCAGGGCAACTGAGCCAAACACAGTGTTAGGAACTTCGACGCCAACCACCGGTGCCCCGGGCACGGGAGCTTCAATCCTGATGCTGGGAGCGGCTAAGGCTAGAGCCAGATCATTGGCCAAAGAGGTAATACGATCTACCCTGACCCTGGTTCTGGATACTTCTTCCACCCTTGTTTCATAGCTACCGTTCCTCCCCCTTTCTCTTACTTCCTTGTATTTTCTGTCCCAACCAGGCTCAACACCAAACTGTGTCACGGTAGGGCCTATGTTTATCTGCACAACCTTGGCTTCTACCCCATAGCTCGATAGAGCTTCCTCAATCAATCGGGCTCGTTGGTCAATGGCATCTCTATCTAACTTCATTTCAGCCGGCTTATCCAAGATATCAATCGGTGGAAGATGCCATCCTCCTGGGGTGAGAATTGGTTCGTGTTCTGATTGCCACACGGGAGGAGAAGGACGTAGAGCAGGCTTTGCCTCCACTTCATCAACTGCCCCTGCTTCAGGGGAAGTAGCTTCGAGAGAGATAGCTTCAGCAGGAGCTCGCCGTGGAAAGATGACCCCGGGAAGGCGTCGGAAAACTTTGGTCAAGAGACGCCAGCCATTCTTAGCAGCGCTCCAAAACTTCCCGGGGATGATAAAAATAATGCCCAGAAGGACAAGTCCAGCTACTTTAAGTCCTCCTACGATATTAGAGGCACCTATTATGCTTTGCCCAAATCTGCCTCCCAAGGCGAAAAAGGAAAGGATTCCCCATACAGCAAAAGCCAGGCTAATGCCCCCGAGAACCCAATTCCACCTCTGTTTCACAACAGAGAACTGCCGCCGCCATGCTATCCAGACCAGCGAGCCCAAAGCGACGGCTATTATTATTAATCCATAACCAAACAGTGTGAGTATGTCGTCCCATAACACATACAGCAAGACTACTATTACGACAATTAGGATAAGCCTTCGTACCACTGGTGAAGCGATGAAGCTAAAGAACCGCTTCCATGCTGGCCGGCTTTCTTTTGCCTTCCGCCCCGGCTTAGACCCACTTCTTGCTTTAGACACGGAGTTATGCCCCTAGCTCGTCGGCTTCCTCTTACAGAAATCCGAAATTCTAATATCTAAATCCTAAATCCTAATTTCAAAATTCAAAACCTTCATGTTTTGACCGTTTGGATTTTGATGAGAAGAATTAGTTTTTTCCTTTCCTTTGCTTAGTATTTCGTATTTAGTGCTTAGGATTTTCTTTTTACCTCCACAACCACAGGAATGATGACAGGACGACGATGAATTTGTTCATAAAAGAATCTGCTCAGGGAATCCTTTACTTTGGCATCAACGAAGTTTGGTTCAACCAAGCGTCTTCTAGGAGTGAATTCTCCTTTTCCGTTCTCTAAAGCAGCTAGCACCACATCTCGGCCTTTCTCAATCAATTTCTGTTCCTCTCCAGCATCAACAAAGCCTCGCGTTATAATGCGTGGCCTTTCAGCTAGTTTACCACTTTCAGCATCAATAGCAACGGTCACCACAACGACACCGTCTCGCGAAAGTAATTTGCGGTCCCGAAGCACACCGCCATCCAACTCGCCTGTTATCAGGCCGCTCACATAGCTAACTCCGACACGGGTTCTATCAACCACCTTTCCTGAATCTTGCCCGAGCTCAAGCACATCCCCGTTCTCAAGGACAAAAATGTTATCTTTGGGTATACCCATACTTCGAGCTAAGCCGGCATGCAAGCTTAAATGGCGATACTCACCATGAACAGGAACAAAGAATTTAGGCTTAACCAAATTAAGCAAAAGCTTCAACTCCTCTTGACTAGCATGCCCGTGGACATGAACTTGAGCCAGCTTGTCATAAATTACATTGGCACCTTGACGGAAAAGGCTGTCTGTAGTCTTACTAACCAACATCTCATTGCCGGGAATAGGAGTTGCTGAAATCACCACGGTGTCGCCAGGGATTATCTGAACTCGACTACTGGGGTCGCGATTAGCCATGCGCACCAAGGCAGAGGTGGGCTCACCTTGACTTCCCGTGCTCAACACGATAACTCGATTGTGAGGCAAGGTCTTAAGTTCGTCCAAGCGACAAATAATGCCGGGGGGAGCAGTAAGATAACCCGTTTTCAATGCCATGCTCGCTATTTCCTTCATGCTCCGCCCGATGATAAATACACGGCGACCCTGTTTAACGGCAACATCAAACACTTGCTGTACGCGAGATATAAGAGAAGCGAATGTAGTTACGATTACCCTCCCCTTTGCCTCGCTTACAATCCGATCTAAAGTATCGCTAACCACCCTCTCAGAAGGAGTATATCCAGGAAGCTCGGCATAGGTGGAGTCAGAAAGAAGGAGCAAAACACCCTTTGCCCCTAGCGAAGCTAATTGGTTAAAGTTAGTAGCCTCGCTAATGACCGGGGTATAATCAATCTTAAAATCACCACTGTGAACTACAATTCCCAGGGGAGTGTGAATTATCAGCCCTACACAATCAGGAATACTATGGCAAACAGGGAAAAACTCTATGGTGAAATTACCTAGTGTAATCCTGCTCCCCGGGCTAACTAAATTCAATTTTGCGTCAGTTTTCACCCCTCGCTGCTTGAGTTCCAGGAGAATCAGCTCTCGAGTGAACCTGGTAGCATAAATGGGAGGGGCGAGCCGAGGTAAAATGTAAGGCAGCGCCCCAATGTGGTCTTCGTGCCCGTGAGTAATCACTATCCCCCTTACATTTTTCTGTCTCGCCAAAAGATAGCTAATATTTGGGATAAGCAAGTCAACTCCCAGCATCTCCTCGCTGGGGAACATGAGTCCGGCATCAATGACAACGATATCGTTGTCATATTCCAGTGCCATCATGTTCTTACCAATTTCACCCAATCCGCCTAGAGGGATGACTCTTAATTTATGTGTTGGCATGGTTTTTTCCTCTTCTTTCATTCAGGACATGGTTCTAAAACAAGCTTAATTGTTGAGATTCAACTGCATCTTGAGGCAGGTCTTTACCTTGAGTTAATATCTGCGGAATCCTGAGCATATCCGTTTCGATAGTTCGTCGTAGAGAGCCTTGATGGAGAGCTGCTGCAGGATGATACATGGGGTAATAAATGACGCCTTCCAACTTGCGCGGCTTTCCATGAATCTTTCCTATGCTCTCATTGGGAAAATACCGCGCTAGAGAGTAACGTCCCAAAGTAATAATCATCTGGGGCTGAATTATCTCTATCTGACGGTCTAGCCATTTGCGGCAACTTTGTATCTCCGCTGGTAGTGGGTCACGGTTTTGGGGCGGACGACACTTAATCACATTAGCGATATAAACTTCTTCCCGCCGTAAACCAATTGAGGCCAACAGTTGGTCCAGAAATTGCCCTGCTGGCCCGACGAAAGGGCGCCCTTGCTGGTCTTCGTGCCAGCCTGGAGCTTCACCGATAAAAAGTAAATCCGCGTCCTCAGCCCCCTCACCAGGTACCACTTTAGTGCGAGACTTAGCTAGCTCACAATCCCGACAAGCTACAATTTCCTCACAAAGTTGTGCTAAAGCTGACATCTAATTCGATGGTAGCATATCTACCCTTGTCGGTCAATGTGGGCTCTTCCTAGACCAGGACTGCTCGACTTATTCACTCTTCCTCTTCATCCTGCTCCCAAATAGGCTCGGTGAATTGGTCAATAAATTCAGCTGTAACTCTCTTTGCTATTCTATCCATCTCCTCATCCACTCGCTCGGCCAGATGACCAAGCTCGGTCAAGTCAAGTGTAATTCCTAACATTTTAGTCAAGATACCAAGCACAGCCAGGGAGGCTTTGGGATTTGCTATTTGCGTGGCATACGCTGGCACTTCGCCCAGCAAGCAAATGCCTTCCATCCCCCTTTCTTTAGCCATTCCCAATATCAATCCGTTCAACCCGGCGATGCGAAGATTACTTCTAAGAATCACGTTGTGTTTGCTTAACTCTTCAACTAAATTGGAGGCTGTAGCTGCTCCCCAAACCTTCATCTCTTCACTATGATGGATACGTGTTACTGCAGCAGCACAACTATATACCCTTGACACTTTAAGCCTTTGCGCTACATCCAAAACACAGTTAACCAGCTCATACCCTTTGAAAGCAGGCTGCTCTTCCCCAATAAAAATCACCAAACCTTTACCGGCCTTGGGATACTGCCAGTAATAAAATTTGCTCTCGGGAAAACGAGGGCTTTCAACCACGTTCTCTTTGACTGTGACACCCACTGGTTCAAAAAAGTTGATAGGTTCAATCTCCCCTATTTCTACAGCATTTAGCTTCTCCACAAGATATTTCGCCGCAGTGAGGGAAACGTCGCCAATGCCCGGCCAGGAGGCAAGCATGGAACAACTCCTAGGGTGTGGTTGCTTATGAAGCTTTATTACATCTTTCGTATCCATCTTAGCTCCCCTTGGTCGTCACCGATATACCAGCGCAATATAAAGGAGGAGTTTGCAAAATCCCGCCCACCCATCTTGCTTCCTGCCCTATTCCAAGAAGCTCTTTTAACACTTGATATACGTTACCGGCAATCATAGTATCCTTCACTCTCCCCACTATCTCACCACTCTCTACCTTGTATCCCAGCAAAATGTTGCCACCAAAGTCACCACCCAGAAGATTACCCTGCTCAGCACCGATGACTTCCTCTACAATTAATCCTTCTTTCATATCTTTCACCATCGCCTGGAAAGAAATATCTCCTTTCCCTAAAATAAGAGAGCTTATAGCTGGGCTGGGAAAACCGCCACCTACTCGCCTGCCGTTACCCGTACTATGCGTGCCAGTTAAAGCTGCCGTTTGTAAATCATAAAGGAAATTCGCCACCACTCCATTTGTAACAAGCGGTAAACGCTGGCCGGGCACCCCCTCGTCATCAAAAGGATAACTCCCCACACCGTAAGCTACGGTAGCATCATCCCACAAGCTCAGGTTTTTGTCAAAAACCTGCTCCCCCAGTTTATCTTTTAAAGGCGAAGCCCCCTCGAGGACTGTTTTGCCGTTAAACGCCAGCACTAGAGGGCTCAGCAAAGCATTAGCTACTCCATGAGGTGTAAAAATTATCGGCAGTAGTTTGGTGGGTACAGTAGCTTTTTTCTTCGCCATTTCCAGTTGCCATATCACATTATCAGCCAGGTCATCAATCCCGACAAAATCGGGACGACATGAGCTTTCACTATCACCTATCCAAAGTATATCTGTATCCCGAACAAGAATGCCTTCCAGGCTAAGGCTAAAAAAGCTCCTGTTATATCCTCCCTCACCACCCTGAGAATTAATTAAGGAGATGGAGCTTGTCCCCCTGGTTACCTGAACATCGCAAAGGATATCGGGTGTATGCCCCTTAACCTTGGCTATAAGCTCCTTCCCGATCTCAATCATCCTCTCCATAGCTATTTCTTCTACTTTAGGGTCGAAGATGTGCACTTCCGAATAGTCTTGGGAGGAAGGAAATTGAAAATTGGACGGACCGCCAAATTTAGAGGTCTCCACAGCCATGTCAACCAAAGCTTCCCAACCGCCTCCTCCACTAGCAATAGCAAAGCCAATTTTACCTTCCCTGAAAATTCGTAAGGCATTGCTGCTGCTTTCCCTGGTCTGGACTTGTTTTAGTTCATTAGCTTCAAACTGTATCGTCGTTGCCCGAACAGAAGCCAAAAAAACCTCAGCTTGCTCAGCCACCTTCCGGGCAGAGCGGAGAACCTCCAATGGCAAATTTTGTTCCATCTCCAATCTTAGTTCCTAGACTTTAAACAACGCCTTACGAAATTCTAAATACCAAAGCTATTCGCTTTGAATTTTAGTCATTAGTGCTTACTTTTATCTTCCTCCTACCACGCAATGACGAATCCTGATATGTGGGCTTCCATCAGAAACAGGCAACGGATATTGCTCCCCTTTACCACAGCCACCACCCTGATTCATCTCCAGGTCATCGCCTATGGCATCTATATTTTGCAAGGTAGTAAAAACATTACCCGTCAGCACAATAGGGCGCAATAGCTCTGCTAATCTCCCCCGGCGAATCATGTAAGCTTCTCCAGCGGAAAAGGTAAACATCTCCAAGCTAGTCGTCCCGCCGTACCAATCCTTAACATAGACGCCTTCTTTAATGTCCCCAAGCATTTCCTCGAACGAAGCGCTACCTGGCTCAATAAAGGTATTGCTCATTCGCACTATGGGGGGAAAGAGGTAATTAATGGCTCGAGCATTCCCCGTAGCCTTTTCTCCCATCTTAGCCGCTGTTTCCCGGGAATGAAGCCTGCCCTCCAGAATGCCCTCTCGGATAAGATAGGTTTTCTTTGCCGGCGTACCTTCATCGTCGTATTTATAACTTCCCCGCAAATTAAGGATTGTAGGGTCATCAATGATATTGAGATGCTTGCCGCCAAATCTCTTTCCCAGGACCATGATTTGCCGCAGGTTCTCATTTTGATATACAAAATCCGACTCGGATAAATGCCCGAAGGCTTCATGAGCAAAGACTCCCGCCAGAATAGGGTCCAAAATTACGGTATATTCTCCACCTTTTACCTGAGGGGCAGAAAGAAGGGCAGCAGCACGCCTCGCTATCTCCCTGGCCTGCTCATGTAGCCCCTCCACGGCAGAAAACTCACCATTGCTGCCCAGGCTTAGTCCAGTTTGTTGAATCTCGTTATCTTCACGAGCTATGGCTGTCAATCGTGCAGTAAGGTCAGTTTTAGCTTGCTCTATATAACTACCTTCGGAATTAACGAAGGTAGTCCTTCGCTTCACATCATGATAATTAATTCGTGTGCTCTGAATTTTTGGGCTACTTAACATAATATCATTATAGCTATCTAAAAGCTCTTCCTTGGTTGCCAGTGGTATGGTTGTGGCATCCTGCTTCAATTGTGGCACTACCGTATCCGCTACTGGCTCCGCAGGGAAAAGCTTAAATGGTTCCCTGCTGGCTAACCTTGCCTCCTCCACCGCAAGAGCCACTTTCTCCTTCAACCCATCCAAGCGATTAAAGCTGACGAATCCCCAACTGCCCTGGACTAAAGCACGAATATTGCCACCGGAATTACGAGTCTTGCTTATCTCCTCCAGTCTCTCCCCCCTGTAGACAATGTTGGTAGCCTGGCTCTCCTCAAAATGGATTTCAATATAGTCGGCACCATGGCCTTTCAAAGCATCAGCAATCAGGTCCCGCATGCCTCCATTGTAGCTCTTGACACGAATAAAGGCAAAGATGTGTACTCGTTCATATGATTAGTGACACTTTTTTTGTCATTGCGAGGAGCGATAGTGACGAAGCAATCTCTAAGCGAGGTTCCTCAGTCCAACTATAGCAGGCTCCAGCTTTGCAATGAGATTGCCACGCCCCGACAAATCGGGGCTCGCAATGACACGGGAGGTTATTATCCAATGTTACAAACATATAAAGTGTCACCCATCTAGCTGAACTAGAGCAAGATGCCGTGCTCATCTACACGATTATTGCGAGTGAAGCGTCGCAATCCGACGAAGTCGTTGCCAGGGCTAAGCTGCGCAATGACCTTCTAGTATAGTAGAATGTTGACCGAGCTTTAATTTATACTCATCTCCTGATATTATCTAGGTTACGGTAATGAAATTCATCGATAAACTGCTTAATATCAGCCGAAAGAACAAAAGCTGGCTTTGCATTGGACTTGACCCCGACCCGGAGCTTATGCCCGGGGTAGACGTTCTACAATTCAACAAAACCATTATCGAGGCTACCTGCGACCTGGTCTGTGCCTATAAGCCCAATCTAGCTTTCTATGAAGCCTTAGGGACCGAAGGGCTTACTATCCTGGAGAAGACCGTTAAATATATACCTGGTGATATTCCCGTAATTGGTGATGCCAAGCGCGGCGATATCGGTAACACTGCCAGGGCTTATGCCAGGGCCCTCTTTTCGGTTCTTGGCTTCGATGCTGCTACCGTCAATCCCTACCTTGGCTACGACTCCATAGAGCCTTTTATTAACTATCAAGACAAAGGGGTACTTATCCTATGCCGAACATCAAACCGGGGAGCCACAGATTTCCAGGACCTTCGCACCGATGGCCTACCGCTATACGAAGCAGTGGCGCAAAAAGCCAAAGAATGGAATATTTATGGTAACATCGGCCTGGTAGTCGGGGCTACCTATCCTGAAGAATTAAAAAAGGTCCGCTCAATTTGCCCCGAAATGCCTTTGCTTATCCCCGGCATTGGCGCCCAGGGAGGGGACTTGGCTTCAGCAGTTGCCTACGGAGTGGATGCCCGGGGCGAGAAGGCGATTATCAATGTATCGAGGCAAATTCTTTATGCTTCCAAGGAAAAGAATTTTGCCCAGGCGGCTAGAAACATGGCTGAAAAAATCCGCAAGCAAATCAATGATTGTAGAAATAAACCTCGGTGACATAGTCCGGTTGCGCAAAGCACACCCTTGCGGCAGCTATGAATGGGAAGTGGTGAGGGTGGGCGCCGACATCGGCCTCAAATGCCTCAAATGTCAGAGAAGGGTGCTTTTGAAGAGAGGAGTGTTTGAGAGAAGGGTGAAAGAATTTGTCTCCAAAAGTGCCTAACTAACCAGCTTCGCGACAACAAAAAGCACCCTGCAATAGTTTTTTGGTCGGTGGCCAAGGCATACTATAGAGTTAAGGAGTCACAAAACGTCAGATTGTTACCTTAGCTATCGCGGAAGTATTGCACGAATTGCGGTTCTGTGTGATATGCCTGACTACCGTTGCCCCAAGCTGACCTTGGTGCGCTAATCAAAATCTAGGTGGTCTTTCACGGTGGCTAAGGTGTTTTACCTGTGGGTTGAAACGGGGAGCATGTTTCGCCCTACCGGGATTATTGCGGACCCTGCGGAGCTGCTCTAGGCCAGCTAGAATTAAGTAAAGCTAACTGCCCTTATCATATGGCCTTCTTCTTTTTACCACCCTGACTTTTGGCTTCGGGAGTGGAGGACAACTTGTACTCGGCCGCCTGCTTCATAAACTGGGCCATGTTCTCAACCTCATTTATCCTTACTTCCTCTACAACCTCTCCAGGCTCGAGATAATCATATGTCTTGTCTCTGAGCGTCTCAAGCAGCCTGATCAAGGTACGCTTGTCCTCATCCGATAGTGGCGATAGGATTTCCTGGGCGAGCCCCCAGCCTGCTGCACTTGCCGGTACATAGGCCGTCCCCGCCTTGTTAGTGACATTCACAAATACTGTCCTGCGGTCCTTCCTGTCTCTTACCCTTCTGACCAGACCAGCTTTGACCATGCGGTCGACTATCATACTGACGCTGTTCACGCTACGGTCTAACCACCGGGCTATGTCAGTTATTCTTACAGGTCCACTTATGTGCTTTATAGCCATAAGTACTGCGTGCTGCTCCGTAGTGAGCTCATGTTCACTAAATACTCGATCCTCACACTTCGAAACCAGGTTGTAAGTTTGGTGCAGCAGGATCCACGCTCCCTTATCTGGATTTTCGAATTTGAGCTTTATCGGCATATTTATCTCCTCCTGACTATTTCATGGGGCCTTTACTCGTGTGTACAGCTTCTATTATAAAAGGGCCTTATTTGGCGTTTCCTAAAGATCAAAATCAGAGTAACGGCTATTAGAGTGCCACAAATACCTATGATCGTCCAGACCCAAATTGGGGTTATCACTGATGCTGTTTCCACTCGACCTGCTGGCGATATTTCTACTGGGGATGTCTTGGTCCTAAAGGTGGATACCGATAGCGGGCCCACTGCTGGCTCGGTGATTCTGACGCCCCAGAAATAACTCATGTCATAGTCCAAAGTCCCTGTGTACGTATAGGCGGATGAGCTCACCCTGACGGTAGCTATAGGGTCAGTCAGGTCGGCATTTTGGGAAAGAGTGAACTCGTACTCAGTGGCGCTAGAAGCAGAAGTCCAGCTAAAACCGATATCGCTTACGGGCATATCATTTGTGCCACCGGCGGGAGAAATCGCTTGCACATGTCCAACTCCGATGGTGAAGCTTCTTGGCTGAGACCAGTGACTTTTTAGAGGAGCAACAGTCCTTACACGCCAGTAATAAGTTCTGCCCGAGATTAATTGAGTTGAGTTGTCCCCAAGCATAATGCTCGTGCTATCGCTATTACCTAGCCACACCCTTTGAGTGCAGTCCGAATCCAGATATATAGCCGCTTCATATGTCGTTGCCTCAGGTAATCCATTCCAGCTCAAGCTGAAGTAGTTGACACAACCACAAGCGCCGAGTGCTATAGTAGCTCCATCAAGAGGAGTATCTAAGGCCGGGGTAGCTTCATACAAGGTGTCTGTGAAGTAACAAATAACATCATTGGCGGTATCAATAGTCCATACTTCATTTTGTTCGGAGTTACTCAGCAGTCTAAGGACAGGAAATTTGCCCACCGCTGGCAAATCTACAAGGTCGATTTCCATCCCATTTGATGTAGAGGGATCTAATAAGCGGATTACGTACTGGTCTGACTTGAGTGCATAAAGTGTTCCCTCATTTCCGAGGGCTAAGCCTTCAACCCCACTCTCCCTTACTATTCGCTGCCATCTAGTAGAAACCCCGATGCTCCAGCGATAAACGCCTTCATCCGTAGAGGCATAGATAACGCCATTTTCCTTGTAATTGATATCCGCCATAATCTGAACATCGCCAGCGCCAACATCACGGGGAATCTCACTAAAGGTGTTGCCACCATCCAAAGAATAAGCCGCTTCCCCATTTCTACCGCCAACGAGGACAATCCCTCCTTCGGAAACGGTTAGCATGTTAATTTCTGAAAGCTCACTATGCACAGGCCGTTGCCACGTACAGGCACCATCCGTGCTTTTCTGGATAAAACCCCCAGGTAAAGCAATATAAACAGTATCTTCATCCTCAACTGTCAGGTCAACTATCGGTTGCGGGGCATGACACTCCTCCCATGAATTGCCTCGGTTATGCGAGACCATCATGAGGTCACCACCCACTTCAACCGCATAAACAATATAATCCTCGCTGTAATTGGGGCTTAATCTTAGGATAATCCCGTTAGGGTCAGTATTTATGATTAGCACTGATCCCCAATGCGCACCTAAAGAGGTGCCGCCGCTGCGCCAGATGGTCGCCTCGTGGCTGGTGAAGTTATATGTTGCAGCAAATAGGCTTCTAGGCTCAGGCGCCACAGCTATATCGCAGAGATCAGCCGATTCCGGGCTATCTATTTCTGTCCAGTGAAGATCTCCCCCATCCGCCACTGCCAAAGATGGTGCGAATAGAGTGCCCAGACTCAACGCTAATAGCAATGCAATAAAACACTTCGCCTTCGTCTTCGTGGATGTGAAGCACCAACTGGAGGTTATCATTCGCTTCTTAAAGCTTCAATGGGATTCAGGCGGGAGGCGTTCCAGGCAGGGTAAAAGCCGAAGAATAGGCCGATAGCAACCGAGACCGAAACAGCAAGGATAACTATGTCAGGAGTAACCAAGGTTGCCATAGTCCCCGCTTGGTTAATAATCGTCGAGATTCCCCAGCCTATGGCAGCCCCGATGATGCCACCGGCGAAGGTCAAGAAGGTGGCTTCCAACAGAAACTGAAGCCATATATCATGCTCCCTGGCGCCCAGCGCCTTGCGTATGCCTATCTCTCTGGTCCTCTCCAGCACCGACACCAGCATGATATTCATCACGCCGATGCCGCCCACCAGTAACGAAATAGCAGCAATAGCACCCAGAAGAAGGGTCAGCGTCGCCGATGTTTCCTGGAGGCTGCTGGCTATCTCTTCCATAGAACTGATGCTGAAATCGTCTTCGTCAGAGGCTGCCAGACGGTGTCGGCTGCGAAGCAGGCTGGTGATTTCCTCTGTGACGTAGTTTGCCTGTCCTTCATCGCTTACCGTCAGATATATGGATGCTACCACCTTTTCGCCCTGGGCGGTTCGCGTCAGGGCAACTGTCTGCTGCAGAGCCGTCAGTGGGATGATGACAGCGGTATCGGGCGAGTTAAACCCGGTCCCCTTGCTCTCCAGTACCCCGATGACAGTTACAATAATGGTGCCCATCCGCATCTTTTGTCCTACGGGATTAGCACTGCCAAACAGCGTTTCAGCGACATCGGATCCGAGCACGGCCACCTTAGCACCTCGCTGGTATTCCTGTTCCGAGAAGAAAGCGCCAGCCGCGAGTTTCAGGTTGGCTACTGATACATAATCGGGGGTTGTCCCCGTGACCTGAGAGTTCGCGTTCTCACTGCCTGCCACCAATTGAAGGTTGCTAGAGGAAACAGGGGCCACGGCAGATATGTAAGAGACCTGCTGGGATACTGCCTCCGCGTCTTCCATAGTCAGGGTCTGGGTGCTGCCGCCGGCACCCGGCGCTCCTCCGGGTCCAACGGTAAAAAAACGCGCCCCACCGCTGATGGTAATCAGGTTTGCACCCATACTCTCGATATTGGAGAGTATCTGTGCTGTGGACCCCTTGCCGATGGACATCAGGGTGATTACTGAGGCTACGCCGATAATGATTCCCAGCATGGTCAAGAAACTGCGCAGCCTGTGAGTGCTAAGTCCAAGCCAGACAGTAGATAGGAAAGTGTGCCACTTCTTCATGCGCTTTCCTCCGCGACGACCTCACCATCCTTGAGGTGTATTATTCTTTGACAGTGCTGGGCAATGTTGGCATCATGGGTTACCAGAAGCAAAGTTATTCCCTGCCCGGCATGTAAAGAGGTAAGGATGGAGATTACCTCTTCGCCAGAACGGCTGTCTAGCTGGCCGGTGGGTTCATCGGCCAGAAACAGAGAAGGGGTCTTCACCAGAGCCCGGGCGATGGCTACTCGCTGCTGTTCACCTCCCGAAAGTTCGATGGGACGATGATTGACTCGGTCAGAGAGACCCACCTGAGCCAGCGCTTCCATGGCGCGCCCACGCTCAACACCGCCAACGTAGGTCATGCCCAGTTCCACATTAGCCAGTGCCGTGAGTCGCGACAACAGGTTAAAGGTCTGGAAGATAAAGCCAATCTTCTGTCCTCTGATTTGGGCCAACTCGCTACCGCTGAGGCGGCTGACCTCTCTCCCCTCAAAATAGTAACTGCCCGATGTCGGTTTATCCAGGCAGCCCAGAAGATTGAGAAGTGTCGTCTTGCCCGAACCGGAAGGCCCCATAATTGCCACCAGTTCACCTTCCTTGATATTAAGCGTTATCCCTCTGAGGACTGTCAGCTCTCTCTTGCCCATGGGATAGACTTTGGTTATATCCTGTAACTGAATCATCACGATATTCCTCGCATGCCCGGTATCATTCCATCCGGCATCTCTGGCCATTGTGATGGCGTCGTCGATGAGGTATCGGTCCCTTGGGGAACAATCACCTGTTCGCCTTCGCTAAGCCCATCTGTTACCTCGGTGTTCACATAATCGGTTATGCCGGTCCTTATGGCTCGTGTTTCGATGGTGCCATCTGGCGATAGCACCTGAACATAGCTCTGTCCGCCCTGGGTAGTAATGGCTCCGTTAGGCACCACCAGCACATTGGTCCTCTCGTCCACTATTATGTTCACGGTGACGGTCAGTCCGTCTCTGAGCTGAATGGCCTCGAACGTCCCAACTGCCTGGGTTATTGAGGAATTGCCCCACCCTGCCGGCGGCGTAGATCCCTCCGGCGGTGTAAATCCTTCCGGCGGCGTAGATCCCTCCGGCGGTGTAAATCCTTCCGGCGGCGTAGATCCCTCCGGCGGTGTAAATCCCTCCGGCGATGTCATCCCTGAAGGTAAGAGCTGAGCAATGTCTGATAATGACCCCACCTCGACCGTGACTTGGTAGTTCACTACCCCTGATTGAATAGTGGCCGTAGGTGCGATGTAAGTGACTTCCGCTGGGAAGGTTATTCCGGATATAGCATCCGCCTGCAATGTGGCGCTTCCTCCCTTCTCCACCTCAGAAATATCCATCTCGCTCACTAGAATATCAACTTCAAACTTGTCGGGATCGGCGATAGTCGCCGCCACCGTCCCTTTCTTCACCTCGTCGCCGCCCCTGACGTTGACGTTAGTGATAAAGCCATCAAAGGGAGCGATAACCTCTGGGCTGGCGTCGGTAGCTTCTTCCAGTGCTTCCTCAGCATCTTCTAAATTTCCTTTAGCAAGCGTGACCTGTAGCTCTTTCGTGTCTATATCCAGTGGATCAGCATTGTCATCCTCTTCAGCCCTTTCCAAGGCAAGCTTGGCATTTTTCAGACCTATCTTCGCCTGGAGCAGGGCACGCTCCAGTCCCGTCAACTCGCTCTCCCATTCTGACGTGTCCAGTCTCGCTAGCACCTGTCCTTCTTCCACAGAATCGCCCTCTTCTACCAGCACTTCCTGCACCGTTCCTGCCATCTCAAAAGCGAGATCCTCCGTCGAAGATAGCGCCAGATTCCCACTGCCACTAATCTCTACGGTCAGGTTTCCCGCCTGTACGGTTGCTGTCTGGTACTGTGCCGCCGGCGCTGAGCCCGGCTTAAGGAAGCTGATTAACACGAAGGCGACGACACCGCACAACACCACGGCTAATATTATCTTCGATACTCTCTTTTTCATTAACGCTTTCATTGCATTTACTTTCATTGCATTTACCCTTGCCTTTCCACTGCCAATAATGCGGCAGGAAGCTGTTAAGCAATTATCAAATCCGACTGCCCCCGAAAATTGGACAAACCCATTTAAATATTTTGCCTCCTTCTTTCCTACTCGTTGTCGACCTAAGACGGGGACTCTTCCAGCGTGGCATTAGCTACATTCTGTACATTCCCACGGTAATAGACAATCTCAATCTGGTCACCGATCTGGTGAGAACCTATGGATGAGGTCAGGTCCGCGGCGGTGCTGATGTCCTCCTGATTCACCTCAGTGATAACATCACCAGCTCTCAGGCCAGCCTCATCCGCCGGGCTACCGCTGCTTACACTGATAATGAGTGCTCCTGCATCGACTGCGAGGCGATAGTGCACTTGGATAGTTGAGGTGACCGTAGTCACTGACACTCCAAGCCAGGGGCGAACCACTTTCCCTTCGGCTATTAGGCTCTGCACTACGGGGATAGCAGTATCAGTACTTATGGCGAAGCCAATATTCTCGGCATTGCTGGCGATAGCCACATTGATGCCGACCACTTGCCCTGCCGTGTCTAGTAGCGGTCCACCGCTATTTCCTGCATTAATAGCCGCGTCAGTCTGAATAAGATCATTGAGCACCACTCCGTTTTCCTCTTCGATAGAGCGTCCCAGGTTGCTGACCACGCCAGTAGTCCACGTAGGGCCCCCGGGCAAAGCCAGAGCATTTCCCACAGCTATTACCGGATCAAGGACGCTGAGCTGCTCCAGCGAGTTGCTCAGGAAATGTAAGTAGGCAAGATTGCTGGCGTCAATTTTTACTACCGCCAAATCAGTTTGGGCGTCTGTACCCACTATAGTTGCGTCAAAGGTACGGCCGTCACTCAGAGTCACTGTCACCTTGTTGGCGTCTTCTACCACGTGATTGTTGGTTACAATATAGCCATCTGAGCTGATTATTATCCCGCTTCCCGCTCCTGTCTGAGGGACTGCCTGCCAGAACCAGTTGTAGCTCACCGTTTCAACGACAATAGAAACCACGGCCGGAGCTACCTCCGCCACCAATTCCTGGGTACTGAGCTCGGAGCCAATTCCCTCGTCAATATCGAGATATCCTGAGGCGGAACTGGGGGAGTTAACTACGGAGCAGGCAATAATCAGGCTGATACAAACAACCAAAACGACAGCTATTAAAATATATTTCAGCTTAGACATTTTTCACCTCCGTCCGAAGGAGAGGGGGAAGACATACCCCCCTCTCCAGACAAGTCTTGCCTCGTTGGCTTATCAACCCCCTGCCTCACCAGAAGCATCATGGACACAAGGCGGACCGCCCCAAGGTTGAAAGCCTCCACCACGCATCATGCCACCTTCGGGACCATGTCCGCCAAGCCCTGGTAATGGTAGTTCGATGTCGGGCCGGGACTGCCACCATTCCAGGTACTGGTCAGCTTCTCCCTGGGTTATCTTGCCCTCGTTTACGAGGTCCTGCAGCCAGGTTTTTAGAGCCTCGTCCCGCATCTCGCTTTGAGCCTGTTCTAGCGCATCCTTTAGTTGCCCTGAGTCGATGGCCACACCTGTCCCTTCCTCATAGATGGCACAAACTCTGTCCAGAAGCGCCTGGTATCGATCGGTAGTCTGGTTCTGGGCCTCAGTTGTGCTTGAGCTATCGCTTCCGGCAACAACTACTCCTCCCACAATACCTGCGATCAGCAGTACGGACACCACTACTACTGGAATGAACCACTTACGTTTGCGCATTGGCATATTACCTCCTTTCTATGCTGTTCCACTGCTGGGGATGTGTCTCTTCTTCCAATACTGTATCGACCTTTTTTCTTTGATAGGCACATCTCATTTATCTTCATTTCCAGTTTACACCTGCTGGGGACTCACCAAACAGTGTGTAAAGTAATGAAATAGAGATTCAAACCATGACTTCACTCACTAACTAAGGTGACATTTGTCATGGGGTCAAGGCAGCAATTAATGACAGTAGTTACATGAAAGATTTGAGGTTATTGATTTATAATGTGCTTGTGAAAAGTAGAACTTCGTTTGTAGACGCTGTACGCTTGATCCGTTTTGCCGCTCTTCTCTGGATTGGATATCTTGTCTTACTAGCAGTCATCAGCCAATCGTTCCCGGGGACACAACGAATGAATCCTCTATATTACGTCGCACTCGGTTGCATAGCCGTTTTATGCCTTATCCTTTCCTATTGGAATTGGATTCAAGAACGGCTGAGAAAGGCATTCATTCCGCTAATAATTGCCATAATAACGATATTGCCGGTTATTTTCAGTAATGTGATTAGTCGTCTTCCCCCTACTGTTCCAGGGCCTCTTGGTCCGCGGTTTACTACTCCCGAGAGCTTGGTCCTGGTGGTTTTTCCTTTCTTGTTCGTTGCCCTTATGCTGGTTGCCTGGCAATATAAATGGCAATATGTACTCCTCGTTATCCTAGGAATTGCTGGCTTACACTTTGGTATGATCTGGTCTTTTACGAAGCCGGGCAGTCCGCCTTTTCTGGGTGGACTTACAGTAACTTTAATTCAAACGATAATATTTCTGGCTGTAGGTTTTTCTATCAGCTATCTTATGAGTAGATTGAACAAACAACAGCAATCTCTTGCGGAGGCCAATACCCGCTTGACACATCACGCCAGCACTTTGGAGCATCTCGCTACTAGCCGGGAGCGGAATCGAGTAGCTCGAGAACTGCACGATACTCTGGCGCACACGCTTAGTGGGTTGTCAGTTCAGTTAGAAGCAGTGAAGGCATACTGGGATGTTGATCCGCAGAAGGCTCGTTCGACACTGGAAGAATCACTGAAGGAAGCTCATTCTGGCCTAGGGGAGACACGACGGGCATTGCAGGCGCTTCGCGCCAGCCCACTGGACGATTTGGGATTATCATTGGCAGTTCGAACAATGGCTGAGGATGCAGCGGCGCGCACTAATCTTGCTCTAAACCTATCAATCGCTGAGAAGCTACCTTCCTTGTCGCCTGACGTGGAGCAGTGTATTTACCGTGTAGCACAGGAAGCGGTCACAAATGTGGCCAAGCATGCAAAGGCAAAAACTTTGACTGTGAATCTGGAATCTACAGAGGAGAAAGTCACGCTCACGATCCACGATGATGGTGTCGGGTTCGATGTAGAGAAGAAAGATAAGGCAAATGATTATGGTTTGGAGGGCATGCAGGAAAGGGCGCAACTGGTGGGTGGTGAACTCACCGTTACTAGCAAGCCAGGCGAGGGCACCACAGTAAAACTGGTAGTATAGTCAGATAGGCACGTATGAAAGTAGTCGTTTGTGATGATCAGGCAACAGTTCGTGATGGTCTGGTAATGCTGCTCAAGCTTGAGCCAGATATTGAAGTTGTCGGTACTGCTGAAGATGGTGCTGAGGCTGTCGAGATGGTCGCGGATAAAGAACCGGACCTTATCCTAATGGATCTTAAAATGCCCATCATGAACGGGGTAGAAGCCACTCGCCAGATAACGATGAGGTATCCGGAGGTTAAAGTCCTTGTTCTGACTACTTACGCAGATGACGAATGGGTTTTTGATGCCGTACAGGCGGGGGCATCTGGCTATCTGCTAAAGGATACACCTCGCGAAGAACTAATAAAGGCCGTCAAGGGGACAGTAACCGGCAAAACATACGTAGACCCCTCCATCGCCGGGAAAGTCTTAGAGCAGGTCTCCAGTCACCAAACCCAACCGGCTACGTTGATTACCAGCAAGCTGACCGAGCGGGAAGCAGAGGTTCTACGCTTAATAGCCAAGGGATTAAGCAATGCAGATATTGCTGATAGGTTGTTCTTATCTGATGGGACAGTGAGGAATCATGTCAGCGCTATCTTAGCGAAACTTGGCGTCTCTGACCGTACCCAAGCAGCTGTCATCGCAATCCAGCACGGGTTGAAGTAGACCTACGTCCTTCACCAGCCTGTATCCCATTTTGGGTCAGCCGGTAGTAGATTCAAGTTGGAGCATTTAGTAATGAGAGAGGCCAGCTCAAAAATCCAGGTTCCATAGTTGATTCAAGTTCGCGGTCCAGCCGCTTCTCGATGTCTTGCGAATACGCTCTCGTCTCAGCATCAGAGTGGCACTGTGTCGCCGTAATTCTATTCTAATCATGCTATGATGTATACTTGCGACCGGCGGTGAACGTCTGATCTTCGGGATAAACACGTGGATGTAAGAGCTTGAGTTGCACAAAAAGCTAAAAAGTGATCAACAAACAATCCGGTGAAAAGTTGGCTTTATCAGCTCTGTGTGCTAGTTTATATACCGTTTCGTGGCTCGGTGTATCTTCTATATTGATTTGGATGCCTTCTTCGTTTCTGTGAAGCAGACGCTTAACCCGAAGCCAAAGGGAGAGCCTGTATCGCGTCAATCCCGAGTTCAGCGGATTTTTCATAGCCAGGTAAACGAGTCTACCCTGTGATTAGCTGCAAGGCTTCTCATAATGCTCCTTCTCCCGGTGGGAGGGGTCTACAGGGGAAAGTCACGCTCAACTAAATGCTTTCCGTTCAAGGGAGGCCGATTCTTATATGAAATCCTCTGGAAGCCTACAGCCGAAATCGGCGGCCCCACCAGTAGTATCCAATTGCGGCAATCAATGCTATCGAGGCGATGGGTGCCCATACCAGTTTGAGGTCGGAAGGGAACGCATCAAGCAGTATTCCTCCAAGTAAAGGACCCACTGCCATACCTATGGTTTGGCTTAACCCGAAAAGTCCCATATATCGTCCCCTCTGATCTTCTGGAGAGAGTTCCCCTATCACTGAGAGTGAAACCGGAGCATGTATAATCTCACCTCCTGTAATTACTGCCATAGCTACAAGCGCCCATCCAAACTGTGTAATCCAACCTAAGGACAGATAGCCAAACGCGTAAAGCAAACTTCCAAGTATGAGAGCTCGGAATTTCGCTATCCGCTTGAGGGCAAGAGTCATCGGGTATTGAAAGAAAATCACAATCAAGCCATTTAAAGTGAGCAATAGACCAAATTGGGCTTTAGAGAAGCCAACCATATCCACAGCAAAGATGGATAAAGTACTGATCATTTGCCCCATAACTATGAACAGCAGGATACTTATCACCGCGAAGGCCAGGAAGGGTCGGTCGTTAGCAATGGTAAGCATGCTACGAAAGCCTGCCCCTTTACTCATTCCATGTGAAGACTCGCGGATGAAAAAGAAAATAATGAGGGAAACGATGCCACAGGTTAAAGGCGCAATCCCAAAGAGCCAGCCATAGGGCAAAAAAGTGGCCAAATATCCCCCTATGGCAGGACCAGCAGCCCAGCCCATGTTAGCTCCTATGCGAAGTATTCCATATGCTTCTGTCAGCCTCTCTTTCGAGGTAAAGTCTGCCACCATGGCTGACAGGACAGGACGTGTAGTAGTGAGTATCGAGCGACCAGCAATGTAGACAACTGCAATGACCCACACTGGAGCTGAAAGCCCAATAAGAACAGCTAGTCCTGAAAACGAGAATACACTTACTAGAGTAGCTATAAGTAGAATCGGACGCCGACCAAATCTGTCTGAAAGCACTCCTCCAAGTGCCTGGCTGATGGCTGAGCAAAGCCCGGCAACCAGTAGGATCATTCCGACCTGAATCATGGAAAGACCTCTATCCTGATAAAGATGTAAACTTAGAAACGGTATACAAATGGAGAAACCGATTGCTATGAAAAACTGAGTAACAGTCACTACCCATAGCTCAGGCTCAAATCGGTGAAAGACATTTCGTAATTGGCTGTTAGCTTTTCCTGACAATTTTTCCATGGCCTGCGCGAAACACCTATTATACCCTTTTGGGGTCCATCCGCCTCCCAGTCCAACTAATAAATCCCTGCGGCAGCTATGAGTGGGAAGTGGTGAAGGTGGGCGCTGACATAGGCCTTAAATGCCTCAGATGCCAGAGAAAGGTGCTTTTAGAGAGAGACGTGTTTGAGAGAAGGGTGAAAGAATTTGTCCCCAAAAGTGACTAACTAACCAGCTTCGCTATAGTAAAAAGCACCTAGCGCTGGTTTGTGTAGCGAGGTAACAATCTACGCTTTTGTGACTTTAAGCCGTCGTTCTCTTTCTCCTGCCCTATGTTCTAGACAGACAACATGTTGAACCTCTAGACTGTACACATGGCACGAGAAACTTGGCATCAACCAACTATGGTAGAGAAACGTGAAACCAGTATCAATGGGCAAATCATCACATATACAGTCAAGCGAAGCCTTAGGGCAAGGCATGTTCGGCTCGAGGTGAGACGACAAACGGGGCTTACGGTAGTTATTCCTCACTCTTACAAGATTGGGCAACTCCCTGGACTTCTGGAATCGAAGGAGCGATGGATCTCAAGTAGCCTGGCAAGATATTGCAATTTCCAATCGCCTTATGCCGAGAAGGAACTCGGGAGTGGCGATACTATCCCCTACCTTGGCCGAGACTTGAAGCTAGTCAAGCGGGAAAACCACAGTGAAGTTGATAGTGTAACGCTAGAGGGAGATACACTGGCAGTGAGTCACGGATTATTTAAAAATGGCATCTTGGAGTTGGCTTTGGAACAGTGGTATCGGGCGGAGGCTGCTAAGCTGATAAACGAGAGAGTAGATAGGCTGAGTTTTCAGATGGGCATTCACTGCAAACGAATTGTCATACGAAGTCAAAAGACTCGCTGGGGCAGCTGCTCTCATAAGAAAAATCTTAGCTTTAACTGGAAACTAGTAATGGCGCCAGAGCCTGTGATCGACTATGTTGTTATCCATGAACTTGCTCATCTGAAAGAGATGAATCATTCAAAGAGATTCTGGGAACTGGTAGCTCAACACTGTCACAGATGGCGAGAGTATAAGAAGTGGCTCAGGCAACACGAGGCAAACCTTACTGCGAAACTCTGTCCCTAGAAATAGGTTTTATTGCACAGTCTGGACAAATGTGCAATCTGGTCTCTAATTCATGACTACACCAGAGACCTGCAAGGGATGAACAGAAAACCTTAGCTCGTTTTCTCAACTGGCTGCCATTGCCACGCCTCTCCCTTTCGCATGACGTGGCCCAGACCGGGGAAGGGGAAGTGAAACGCAAGCACTAGGGCACTCTGAGTTGCCGCTCTCTTTAGAAGCCTGCGTCTGGTGGCTACGACCTGCTGGGGAGAAAAATCGGTGCCTGCACACCATTCTGGTTGCTCCAGATGGATGGGGTGGAGTACCACATCAGAGACGCACAGCAATTGCTTACCTCTTGAGGAAATAGCCAGCGCCATTTGCCCCGGTGTATGACCAGGCGCTGCTAGGGCGCGTATACCGGGCGTGATTTCGGTTTCACGGTCAACGAGTTTCAATCGACCTTGAATCGGCGGGAGGTTCTTGCGTGCGAATTTCAGCTGCCTCTCCCTGACATGTTCATCGAGTTTCGTCTCCGCCTGTCCCGAGGTCCAGAAGTCCCACTCGCTTTTCCACATAACGTACCGAGCGTCGGGAAAAGTAAGCTTGCCTTCACTATCGGTATTCCCGCCGATGTGGTCTGGATGTCCGTGTGTTAAGATGACCGTGTCAATGTGCTCAGGTGCAATCCCTACAGCCTTCAGGTTCTGAACGAGCTTTCCTGTGCTTGGGGCAAGACCGTCGGCACCCGTATCCACCAGCACCTGATGCTTGCCTGTGTTAACTGCCAGGCAAATGTATGGACTTATCCACTCTAGCCACTGTTCTGGCTGCAGGTTGTGTTCACGAAGCATTGGCTCAAGTCGTTCTTTTGGCGCATTGGCGAAAAGAAATGTGGCCGGCGGTGGGAAGGTCGGAGGTGCGTAGGTGTGAGTGCCGTCACTAACAGCTACGCAGTCGAAATCCCCTAGCTTGAAGCGATAAATGTCAGTGTTCATGGTTACCCTCCTGCTTCGTACTCTAGACATCCAACTCAAGCATACCACGAATAAGACCTAGAAGGATATGACTTAACATTTTGAGTAAATGTTACATCTTGCAAAATTGGCGGTATCAAACTCAGAAGTTCACTTCTAAGAATATCCATAGTGGAAGCGACAAAAGATACAGGATGATTCTGGGACTCATTTTACCAAACTGAAAGTATCTACTGATGTTCGCCCCTATGCGATATATGATGAACGTAAAAATTCCACTAATGTAACCCACGCCAATCGATGTAAAGGCTTCGGTTATTGGATCTGGTTTTAGAAGGATCATCAGCAAGGAAAATACTGAGAACATTCCGGTGACAATATCAAAGAAGCTCTTGATGCCTTTAATTTGAAATACAACCAGACCAACAATAAACCAACCGATCGCCCAAAGCACATCTGTGAATGTCATAGCAGGATTATTCTTAAATCGGATTTATTAGTCCTTCGCCCGATCTAGCTTCAGTCACAAGTATAACAAAACGTCATTTTGTGTAGTGACGTAACAATCCAGGCTTTTTTGCAATTCCACCCTCACGCACGTTATCGCTTTGACTCAATCATCTGGGCTCCAGTTGTGCTAAGACACGGACTGCCAGCTCAGGAAGGGATAGGTCTCGTCGTCAAAGATATTCCAGGTGCAGGCATTGCTGGGCTGAGGAGGAGTGACGTCGCATATAGACCACCCGACGTTGAGGAAGGTGGTGATGTCCTGCATGTCCGCAGTAGTCTCGCCCTTGCCCCCGGCGCTTTCTCTCGTCCCGGAAGTTGCCCTATCCCAGAAGGAGCTCGTCACAGTGCCCTCATTATTCAGTCCCACAAGACCGCCAAAATCTGTATTACCTATCACCTTGCCCGTGGAATAAGATTTGCTCACAGACTCCTTCTCATTGTATCCCACCAGACCGCCAACATACTGGTCCCCGGTCACGTTGCCTGTGGAGTAAGAGTCGCTCACAGAGCTATTTTCATTGTATCCCACCAAGCCGCCAACACGCTGGTGGCCAGTGACGCTGCCTTTGGAATAGCACTGGTCCACAGTGCCATCATCATTTTTTCCCACCAGACCGCCAACATAGTCATCGCCAGTCACGCTGCCTGTAGACCAAGAGTTGCTCACCTTGCGCTCATTGCATCCGACCAGACCGCCAACCCACGAACCACCACTCACGCTGCCTGTGGAATCGGAGTTTCTGACAGTCCACCGATTATCTCCCACTAGACCGCCAACATAGTCATCGCCAGTCACGTTGGCGCTGGAATGGCAATCGGTCACAGTGCCATCATCGTTTTTTCCCACCAGACCGCCAACATACTGGTTCCCACTCACACTGCCTGTGGAATTGCAGCCGCTCACAGTGCCATCATTCCATCCCACTAGACCGCCAACCCACAAATCACCACTCACGCTGCCTGTGGAATGGGATTCGCTCACAGTGCCCTGATTCCATCCGACCAGGCCACCAACATGCTCGCTGCTGCCGGTCACATTACTGCTGGAATGGGAGCCGCTCACAGTGCCCTGATTCCATCCCACCAGACCGCCAACATGCTCGTTCCTGCCAGTCACCTTACTGCTGGAATGAGAGTCACGCACCGTGTCTTGATTCCATCCCACCAGACCCCCAACATACCGGTCCCCACTCACGCTGCCGGTGTGATTGCAGCCGCTCACAGTGCCCTGATTCCATCCCACCAGACCGCCAACATAATTGTTGCTGCCAGTCACATTGCTGCTGGAATGGGAGCCGCTCACAGTGCCACGATTCCATCCCACCAGACCACCAACATGCTCGCTGCTGTCAGTCACGTTGCTGCTGGAATAGGAGCCGCTCACAGTGCCACGATTCCATCCCACCAGACCACCAACATTATCTTTGCCAGTCACAGTGGCGTTTACCACGGCGATGTCTTCGACAATGCCTCCCTCAGCAACACAACCGAAAAGCCCCACACCATCTTCGCCAGGGCGGTCGATAAACAGGCCCCTTACTTCATATCCATGACCGTCGAAACTGCCGGTAAACTGCTCACCAGCCGTTCCAATTGGCTGCCAGCCACTTTCCTCGTTGGCTGTGTCACTTGCCGTCTCATTATAGCCCGCAGTAGCGGAATCGAGATCATTCATCAGACGGTGATGGCCGCCCAAGTTGTCGTTGTCCCTGATGGCATCCAGATCGTACCAGTCCCGTATTTCTTGGCCCTGAACAAAGTTGGCCCTAATAGAATAGGTACTGTTCATGGTGATGGTGGTCACAGCGGCATTGATATCAGCAATGGTGCTCACACTACCAGTCCATCCGTCAAACCGGTAGCCCTCCTCAGCCTCGGCCGTTAGGTTTATGACTTCTCCCACGGGATAGGTGGAACTCGACTTGACAGGGGAGGTTATTTGACCGCCTTCGGTGCAACGGATGGTGAGGACGTACTGATCACTCTTACAGCCCACCATCCCTGCAATTAACGCTACAGTAATCAAGAAGATGCTAAATCTTGCCAAGTAACGATGTTTCCTCGAACTACGTATCATCTTCATACTTTACCTCCAAATTCATGTAGTCTTCCCAACAAATTCCAAATATCAAAATCAAAATGCTTTCATGCCAAAGCTACTGCTTTATCATTGAAATCAGATTCTTGTACTTTCGACGTTTTTGAACAGCCCTGCGTTTCCAAAGGCATCGTCAATCTTACTGCCGCAGGAACAGAGGGCTCGGTTCACATGTCTATATCTGGTCAGCTGGAAGTCGTGGCAACTAACGCAATCCTCTATGGCACACACGTGACCACCTACCCTGATATTAATACTTAAACCACTATTTCGAACAGAGTGTATTCTAATGTTATACCGTTGTCTAGGGTAGTGTCAATAGTCCTTTGTCCGATGTCTAAGACATACGATAGAGTTAAGAAGTCACAAATCGCTACTTTGTGCAGGACCAAAATGGGGATTGCGGGGACGCAATGACATAGAACTTTTCCCGTTCAGGGTGCGCGTTTGATTTGGCATGGTCACAATACAACATCCCCAGTCTGCGCAATTAGGTAACAAAATATGTGTGGAAAAGTTGAAAATGAAGGTGTGTATCTATAGCCAGGTAAGTACGTATTACTATTCCGATATTGGCACTCTTCTGCCATGACAGTATGGGCATCCCCCTCCGCTACTTCTATTTCTGTTACTAACGGCAGCCCTCCATTCATGTCCCCTCTTGCATTGCCACCAGACTTTTTTGTGGCTTCTGGGAGTGACGTCCTTCGGGGTTAAGCTTCCGTTTCTTGTTGGGTGCCACTCGGCTGCCAAAGTAGGGTTTACTGTACTTAGGCAATTCTCTTCATTTGTCGCTTTTCCCGCACAGTATGGGCATCCCCTTCCTCTACTTCTGTCATTGACGGAAGCCTTCCACTCATGTCCTTTCTTACACTGCCACCAGACCTTTTTGTTGCTATGTGGGGTCACATCTTTGGGGGTCAAGCTTCCGTTTCTTGTTGGCTGCCACTCAGCTGCCAACACTGGATTTAATAAATCAAGACATTTCTCAGGTGTTGCGTACCTACCCGAACAGTATGGGCATCCCCGTCCGCTACTTCTCTCGCTAATAGCAGCTTGCCATTCGTGTCCCCTCTTGCATTGCCACCAGACCCTTTTCCTGCTTCCGGAAGTCAAGTCCTTGGGGGTTAAATCTCCGTTTCTTGTTGGGTGCCACTCGGCTGCCAAAGTAGGGTTTACTGTACTTAGGCAATTCTCTTCATTTGTCGCTTTTCCCGAACAGTACGGGCATCCCCTTCCCCTGCTTCTGTTATTGACGGAAGCCTTCCACTCATGTCCTTTCTTACACTGCCACCAGACTTTCTTGTTGCTATGTGGAGTCACATCTTTGGGGGTCAGGCTTCCGTTTCTTGTCGGGTGCCATTGAGCTGCTAAGCTAGTATTCTGTCCGTGGAGGCTGGCTTCAAGTATTGGAGAAGGTAGCATATATAGCAGTTTGTTGTATTCCACCACATTCACTAATGTACCTCGGTTTAGATATGTTCGACATATCTCCATATGTGATTGGTCTAGACTTACGACTTCAAGTAATCGAGAGATTACTCTACTAGTGAGTGCAAACGGGGTGTCCTTTGATGAGAACAATACATCAGTATTAGATATCTTTTTCAATCCGTTCTCTCGTACATTTAGTAACGTGATACCCTTTCCGCCAAGAAAATCATGCTTTGCTTTATCTCGTTCGTATCTATCTTTATGCCAGTATAATACGTCAAGCTCAAAGCCGACTCCAAAATCAGGTAGATATACATCGCATTCTTGACCGTATACCTTGCTCCGGTGCTTTACGTGCTCAAAAAGACATTTCATTTCACAGAACAGCGCAAGTTCCATTTGTGATGTGGCAGAATGACAGTATGGGCATGCAGTTCCGTTGCTTCTGTGGCTAATAGCAGCTTGCCATTCGTGTCCCCTCTTGCATTGCCACCAGACCCTTTTCTCGCTTCCGGAAGTGAAGTCCTTCGGGGTTAAGCTTCCGTTTCTTGTTGGGTGCCACTCGGCTGCCAAAGTAGGGTTTACTGTGCTTAGACAGTTGTCTTCGCATACCAAGCTACCCGAACAGTATGGGCATCCCTGTCCTCCATTTCTGTGGCTAATAGCAGCTTGCCACTCATGTCCCCTCTTGCATTGCCACCAGATCCTTTTCCCGCTTCCGGAAGTGAAGTCCTTCGGGGTTAAGCTTCCGTTTCTTGTTGGGTGCCACTCGGCTGCCAAGGTAGGGTTGACTGTGCTTAGACAATTCTCTTCATCTGTCGCTTTTCCCGAACAGTATGGGCAGCCGGTGCCATTACTTCTGTTACGAACGGCAGCCCTCCACTCATGTCCCCTCTTGCATTGCCACCATACTTTTTCCCCGCTTTTGCAAGTGACATCCTTCGGGGTTAAGCTTCCGTTTCTTGTTGGGTGCCACTCCGTGGCTAGGTTTGGATTTATGGCCACTAGATTATTGGCAACTAGGTAGTCTTGTGTCACTTTGCCCATCAACTTATATTATAACCAAGACAACTTCCTTTCTTGTATTATATGTCTGGCGAAAGCCAAACGGAATACCACTGCTACCATCTTGAGATATATTCAGAGTAAGGATATACGCCTGACTTCACTCATAGAGGCAGATAGGAAGTATTCGATTCTTCGCTTTCTCTCCTCCTTTCGAACCCGCTGGCTAGGCATACCCGTTAGCAAAAGAGATAAATCCTAATTGTATTATACCACTTGGTAGCTCAGTGAAGTTTGAGGATAGCTTGAGGGTTTGCCGGAGGATTGAACATTCCGCTATTTCGTGCAGCCCGATTCCACAAGTCAAAATTTGCTTTCATTAGTCAACATAAGTTATATTATACATTTTATATTGACATGTTATTTTAGGTGACTCAGAGATGGACAAGAAGGAGAATATTGAAAGCATAATCGGGTTGATTAATAACCTGATGCTTTCGACTAAAGCACATGAGCCTCATCCCTGGTTGCACCTTGAGCTGACCAGGGAGCAGTTGCGCGTCATGTTTCTGCTTTCTTTCAAAGGCCGGAGCTCGCCTGGTGAGGCGGCCGCATCTTTCGGCGTACCCAAGGCCAATGTTACCAGCATCATTGATCGGCTGGTAGAAAAGGGGCTAATCAGTCGCCAAGAGAACCCAGATGACCGCCGTAGCTACATCCTTTCTCTTACTGAAGAAGGCAAAAGCCAGGTGGAGCGACTACGGGAGATAGGCACCGCCAAGATCAAAGGAGTGCTAGAAAGAATGCCGGACAATGCCCTGGGTTCTCTTCAGATGGGCCTAGAGGCACTTATAAAGGCTCTCGAAGAAGAAGGAGGAGTTAATGGATGTAATTGAAGCTAGTAATCTAGTCAAGAGGTTCGGTGAGCTGGAAGCAGTCAAGGGAGTATCCTTCAGTGTCAAGGAAGGAGAGATATTCGGTTTTCTGGGCCCTAACGGTGCCGGTAAGACGACCACCATAAATATACTCTGCACCCTTTTAAAGCCTACAGACGGGCAGGCGAAGGTTAACGGTTATGATGTCGTTAAAGAGCGCAGCCAGGTGCGTCAGTCAATCGGGTTGGTCTTCCAGG
>Ga0315532_1000068_pt1 | contig 77227 bp, 54 predicted proteins | sample SalMarWE160370MG_FD_203082 | JGI IMG/M metagenome (GOLD analysis project Ga0315532, IMG submission 203082) | Salt marsh sediment microbial communities from the Plum Island Ecosystem LTER, Massachusetts, United States - Salt Marsh Sediment WE1603-70 ...
CCTGCTTGACGTAATTGAGTCCGACCGCATCGAGCATAGGCTTCGTCGGCGTGGCAAAAACGGGTCCAAGACTAACATACGTAGGTAGCTGTCGACACGAGCCGGCAAGTTCTTCAAGACAATGCGTGCTCTTTCCAATAATCAGTGGGGCCGATTGCAACATGCGAGCTTGCTCAACCGACAAGTCATTCTGACCAAGATGAACTCCATCCGCCCCGGCAACAACCGCTATATCGACGCGGTCGTTTATAATGCTGAGCGTATTAGCATCTGCACATATCCGCACAAATTCGGTAGCCATAGCCTCGTGCGTGTCGTCACTAATATTCTTCGCTCGTAATTGAATGCAGTCAGCACCGCCTGCGATGCACTTGTTGGTCAGGGACATGACCTCGGCGGGCAAATTACTGCTGATGATAACGTACAGCCCGACACGCCTGAATTTCTCAGCCGGTCGACTAAAAAGAATAATATCTTTCTCAAGCGTATAAGCTGTAAATCGCAGCTCTTCGATCTTCTGCGCTAAGGGCCGATTCTTTACTTTAACGGTCTCTGTAATCGCCCTTAACGCTTCTGTCAACCGTTTGCAGGCGGCGGCGAAAACATCGGTTAAATCGGCGCGTTCAAACTGTTGCTCGATCGTTCTACCGGCGCCGACATCGCCGAGTGCATCTCTACTTGAGATGAGCCTACCGGAATCAAGATCGCTTATCGCTGCGCAGAGTTCGTGACGAAGCTGCTTGGCTCGACTCGTCAGTGGGGCTGAATTCAGGACAAACCGGCAATACTCTTCTATCACGCGAAGTGCTTCACGGGCGCGGTTGAAATTGGCATCGATTATTCTGTATGCGGTTCGCTCCATAGCGATCCTAATTATATAGCCTTAAACCACTTTTGGGTAGTAGGTAGTATTATTAGCGGATTAGGCATATATTCAACTAACTTTCATTAATGGGTGCTCTGAAGAAAAGCTATGTTGGCAATTAAGACATATATTCGTAGAATCTTAGCGCAGTTTTATACGGAAATGAGTAAAAATTATTTGAAGAAGCTGGCAGGATTTAGAGTCTGTTTGTGTGGAAGCAGAATATGCAGCAGGAGCCTAACACTAACGGCACTTTGGGAGCTGAGTAAATTGGATAGCTTTTGCCAGGAAAAGCCAATAAAGATGTGGGGCTCCCGGAGTAGCCCTAAAGATGCGTTTGAAGCCATCGTAAGAAAACATATGAAAGACGCATATTTTATCGCGCTGGGCTTTGTGGGTAATCACGAAGATGCACTTGAGCTTTCACAAGAAGCGTTCTTGCGGGCCTTTCGTAACATCAAACAGCTAAGTTCAACCGGCAAATTCTTTCCGTGGTTCTATCAAATCCTGAAGAATCTGTGCTTTAGTCACCTAAGAAGAAAGAGAATCAGGCGAACAATTTCTCTCGATGAGATCGATGGTGACACCTTCGATGCAGATGCACCTGACCATTTCGACCCTGGCGTTGTAGCCGAGAGGAATGAATCCAAGAACCGTCTCTGGAAAGCAATTGCCCAATTAGATGAAAAACACAGAGAGGTGATAATATTGAGGCACTTTCGCAACTTCTCATACGAAGAAATGTCCGAGATCCTTTTCTGCAATAGAGGCACAGTGACCAGCCGACTATACTACGCACGCAAAAGGCTGAAAGAGATATTGGACCGTCAGAAAGGAGGTCTACAGTAATGACCTGCCAGGACTACAAGGACCTGATGATGGCTTATCTGGATAATGAGCTTGACGACCAGCAGAAGCAGACTTTTCAGGAACACTTAGCTTCCTGTCCAAGATGCTCGGCGGAACTCAAAGATTTCAAAAAGCTCAAACAGCTCACAGACGGCGTCAAGTTCGTTGAGCCTGAAGACAGAATCTGGGAGCAATATTGGAGCAACGTCTACAACCGTACCGAGCGCAACATTGGATGGATATTCTTTTCTGTTGCAGCAATTCTGCTTGTGATCTACGGTGGTTTTAAGCTAATAGAGACAATTATCAAAGACCAGACTGTGGGCCTGCTTCTGAAGCTCTCTTTGCTGGCACTAATAGTTGGTTTGGCAATTCTATTTGTCTCGGTTTTGCGTGAGAGAGTTTACTTCTGGAGAAAAGACCGTTACAGAGATGTAAGGAGATAACCCAATGCTTTTATCAACGACGCCCAATATAGACGGCAGAAAAATCATAAAGCATCTCGGCCTTGTAAGAGGCAATACAATTCGTGCGCGACATATCGGCAGAGATATCTTAGCGATTTTGCGCAACCTGGTCGGAGGCGAAATAACTGACTACACTAAAATGATGGCTGAATCCCGCGAGCAGGCGATCGATAGAATGGTCGAAGAAGCCCAGCAGCTTGGTGCTAATGGAATTGTTGGGATAAGATTCGCAACTTCAATGATTATGCAAAGTGCAGCGGAAATCCTGGTCTTTGGCACTGCGGTCATTGTCGAGTAACATAAATAAGCCGCCGAAATATCGAAGTGGCTCCGGGCTAAAACATAGTTAATGAGCACAAAGTAAAGGATTTCTTTCTTTTGCAGGTCTACGCAGACTTATAACATCATCAGACCGACAGCCATTATGAGCATACCAATGACCACACCGGTTATGACTAAATGGCCGTGGCCATACCGATGAGCCATGGGTATTAACTCATCCAGAGAAATGTATATCATCACGCCCGCAACAAACGCCAAAATGGCTGCGAGAACAGCCGGCGTCAAGAAAGGCAGCAGTATCAAATAACCGATTATAGCTCCAATTGGCTCAGAAGTGCCTGATAGAAATGAATATAAAAAGGCCTTATTCTTGTTGGAGGTTGCGTAATAGATCGGCACCGACACCGCGATACCTTCCGGAATATTGTGAATAGCGATCGCAAAAGCAATGAACACGCCAAGCTTCACGTCACTAAGTGCTGAAGCAAACGTAGCCAAACCTTCGGGGAAATTGTGTATCCCTATAGCAAGCGCGGTGAACAGGCCCGTCCTCATCAGATAGGCATCCTGCCGCTTAGCCGTCGGGGCATCAAGGCCCTCGTAATCGTGTGGGTTTTCAGGCTCCGGTATCGACCAGTCGATCAGAGCAATGACAGCTATACCAACAAAAAATGCCGCTAATCCACCCAATTGCCCAATGGCTTCCGTAGCGTCGGGCAAAAGCTCCATAAAGGATATATAAATCATTACGCCAGCAGATAAACCAAGTGAAAACGATAGATATGCAATTTTCGGCTTTTTAATAAAATATGCGATGGCGCTGCCGATCCCTGTGGAAAGACCGGCTAAGACTGTAAGTATCAACGCCGCACCAACATTCTGCGATACTTCCATGCTAACCTCGATGTTATTATCATCCATGAAATCTGAGAGCAGATATATTATTCACAATAACAGGAAGTAGCAAACTATAAAGACTTGCTACAAAGGTGGTGCATGTCACATTTGTAGGTAAGGCGGAATCGACGTTGCCGTTGCTCTCCCGACCGAAACCAGCCTGCCCTCTTTTATCACTTCGACCGAGGCTGCCCCTCTTTTGTCACCTCGACCGAGGCCCGTAGGGCCGAGCGGAGAGGTCTGCCTTCAAAGTAGATTTCTCCGCTTCAGCCCACCACAAGTAGGCTTACGGTCGAAATGACTTGTGTCTATGTCGTAAGATTTTACTACGCATTGTGGCGCCGTAAGGCGTCCTGCGGACTTGCACCACTGCAATCTTGTCGTACACATCTACAAGGGCTTATAAAAAATTTCGATTTGGTAATTGGTAACCTGTTAATGTGTTGATGCGCGAAAGATGTAGGCTGGCGCTTGCCCCACCGAAATCGATTCGTTTTTCTTATTGGTGCGCTAAAGTCCACCCTACATATCTACAAAGACCATTTATTTTGTATGGACCATACCATTCACCGCTCACTCTTTTATTTGGCCTTAATACGCTTGAAGCGTATTAACAAACAACCGATAGAAAAGGCTTATACGTAAAGCGCGTAAGCGCTTTACGTATGCGATACGCGAATGCGGAAAGATAATTTAAGCCAGCCTTAAATTAAGGTTCGTCATTCCCGCGCAGGCGGGAATCCAGATGTATGGTGGGGCTTGCCCCACCATAAACCGGCTGGTATCTGGTGATCGTAAATTTATTAGAAATGCAGGGATGCTCGGATAGATTATCTATCAGAAAAAACCGACAAGATTCAGTTTAATGTGTTCAGCGAGTATGATAGGATGTTTGTCCGCTGTGGCGCCAGCCACACTGAGTGGACGCCCTACGGAGAAGTATAGTCGAGAGAATGAAAATGCGGAATCTTATAAACAATAGTTAACCTTCTTAATGAGAGGACAATGAAGGGAGAATAAGCATGGACAACTGCAAAACGGTTGTATTCTCGCCACATGATGATGGAAGCGGCGCCTTCTACGTGCTTTGTCGCTTGGCACGTGCATTGGTAAGGGTGGCAGACAAGAAGGGCTATAGGTTGCATTTATTCTTCTTGAATTCGTCGATGGCGAAGAACGGGCAGATGCACCTGAAAGCCCTCCTCGGGAAAAGGAACAAGAAGCACAAAGCTGTTCTCGTCCCTACAGACAACCTCGTCTGGCTCCCCAAGGATCCCAAAACAGTTGCCGTCATTGGAGCTCAGATACCAGACGTTCTGAGAAAGTGGGTTCGTCCCCTTTGGCACTGCTGGCCATGCGAGCCTAACTGGATCCGCCCCAATCTATCGATTATGAAAGGCGAGGACTGGAGTCATCCGGAATGCGCCGACCAAATCGACTCATCGGATGACAAGTGGGAGAAAGTCTCAACTGGATGGGGTAAACTAAAGGAGTTGACGCCTCAATGGTGGCGAGGTGTTGCTCTGGGAATCAGCATGGGTGTGCCACAACTGCATCGTGTTGCACGTCGCGAAGGTTTCCCATCAGTCGAGGTCGGCGACTGGTTCTTCTCAGTGGGCCTTCGCGGCTGTATGCAAGAGTCGTTCGTTCCGCCCGACATCATCGCCACGACGGAACACGACCTAAGAATGATCGAGGAAGATGAGTTCAAGGCCAGGGAGGTCTGGCTTACCCTTCATCAGGCACCTCACCAAGCCTATAAGGCACATGTAGCAAATAGCCCTGTTAGGTTCAGAGAGATGACGGGTCTCCTTTGGACTGGCGACCCACCACCTCCTGATATCACGAATTGGAGCCTCGCCAATAAGCTGCGCAAAGAGATCGATAATGATATTTCCGGAATCCGAAAGCAGCCAGCGAAAGGCGTTCAATACCGAGTTGGATATATCGTGACGGGCACTACAGGTGTGTGGAAGGGCATTGTCGAGAACCTTACGAACAGGAAAGTAAATAATAGCGGGGAAGTTGCCATAATTGACTTGGACCGAGACAATAGCACGATCAAGCTTCTTGAGAATGGTGGACAGATACTGAAAAACACTAGTTTGTTTCTGAGTAAGAGAAAGGTCCCCAGTGAAGAAATGCACTTGGCGACATGTCGCGCGAGTGACTTCGGCATCACGCGGACTGCAGGGGGAGTATTGGGCTTTGCGGAAACACGCCGGCCCTCTGTGCTTGTGGATGAGCCAGGACACTGGCTTGGCCGTATCCAGCGAGACCAATGCCGAGAGGCTGGTCTCTGTATTGTTGTTCCGATCAGCGGATTCCTGAGTAATCCAGCGGTCACCATCCAGAAACAGGCAAACAAACTGGGTACGAACAGCGATCTTGACCAAACCGTCCAGGCCACAGAGAAACTGAAAGTTGGCGCAGAACTGGACTTGGCTAAATACCTATTCACAACGTACATTGAGTGAAAGACGAAGTATCTCATTGTCATAGATGACAGTTCGTTTCACATTCGGATATGCGACCCAGGTTGTGTTTAAATGACAGACTGAATCGTCATGGCGGAGTGCCGAGCCATAGCTGGGTAAGTGAGGTTATGCGATGAGCAGAATGATCTATGTTACAGTTGTTTTGCTGTTATGCCGAGGGACCTGGGCTAAGGTGCCAGTCAACTCCGAACACCAAACTCTGAACTCCGAACCTCGAACCCCGAACCCTGTTACCTTATTCGAGTATTTCGTAACGCGTGACGGTGACAAGTTGATGGAGGGACAAAAGGAATATCGCTTTATATCCTTTAATATTCCCAATCTGCACTACGTGGAAGACAATCTTCCATTTGAGCAAACGAACCCCTGGCGCTTACCAGATGAATTCGAGATTACCGATGCGCTAACATCGATCAAACAAATGGGCGGCCAGGCTGTTCGGCTCTATGCGCTGTCGATGAAAAAGGCCGGCGATGACCCCAACATACCGCGCCACGTATTAGGTCCCGGGCAGTTCAATGAGCAGGCCTTTCGCGCTCTGGATAAGGTGCTCGAAGTGGCTAATAAGACCGGCGTCCGTGTTATCATTCCATTCGTGGACAACTGGGTTTGGTGGGGAGGAATTGCCGAGTACGCAGCCTTTAGGGGCAAAACCAAAGAGGCGTTCTGGACCGATCCGCAAGTGATAGACGATTTCAAGCAGACCATCGAATATGTAATCAACCGTACAAACACATGTACAGGCGTTAAATATAAGGACGACAAAGCTATTTTAGCATGGGAAACGGGCAACGAGCTGCAATGTCCGGCTCAGTGGACGCATCAGATAGCTGCCTATATAAAGAGCCTCGACAAAAACCATCTTCTTGTCGATGGCTTCCATACAAGTATCCTTCGTAATGAATCGATCGACGAACCGTTGACCGACATCGTAACCACACATCACTACCCCAAAAATCCTCAAGAGATGCTCGAACAGGTCAGAGCCAATTGCGCGCGAGTCAAGGGCAAGAAGCCTTACTTCGTTGGGGAATTCGGATTTGTCCAGACCGAAGCCGTTCGAGAGCTGCTCGATACCGTCATTAGCGAGGGCGTTTCCGGGGCGTTGATCTGGAGTCTGCGGTTTCACAACCGCGACGGCGGTTTCTATTGGCATTCCGAACCGTTCGGTGGCGATAAATATAAGGCCTACCACTGGCCTGGATTTGCCTCGGGCCATGAATACGATGAACGCAATCTGCTAAAGCTCATGCGCCAGAAAGCTTACGAAATTCAAAGATTGCCCATTCCGCAGCTTGATATCCCTCAACCACCACGGTTATTGCCGATCGATGATGTGTCCGCTATCTCCTGGCAGGGTTCAGCAGGGGCATCGTCATATATCGTGGAACGTTCTGTTAGTAATCTTGGCCCCTGGAGTGTCATCGGCCAGGATATTACAGATGCTGCGGTGCCATATCGGCCCCTCTTCAACGACATGAATGTGGAAATTGGAAAGCAGTACTTCTATAGGATCAAGGCAAAGAACACCCGCGTCTTCCTGTCGCCCGCAGCCCCGTCTAGCGACGGGAGTCGCTGGGGCTTGGAAGACAGGAGCGGGGGTGGAATTTCCGAGCCATCCAACGTCGTCGGGCCAGTGTTAGTAAAGCATTTGACGTTGGTAGATGAGATGATGGATTTTTCGTTGATGTACGAGCGAGCTGGCTCGATGTCACTTGAAAACAAGCAGGCACGCAAAACAAAAGAAGATATGCACAGACTGGTATTAAGTAACGAATCGTATATCGTTTACAAAGTTCCGCTTGAGATTAATAAGGTAAAAGTGTATTCATTCATATCTGGCCAAGCTAAAGATATTAAATTAGCCATTTCGCATGATGGCGAAAGATTCGACGAGATACCGGTACAGAAAAAAATTTATGTTAGTGGAGCAGGCGAATCAGATGCCTACGGATATCTTCGGCCAGTAGCTTTTTACGCCGAGAATACATATAGCAATTCAAAATATCTAAAAATAAAATCGACTAAAGACGTACAAATACCAAGGGTCGAAATTGATTATGGAGGCTCACCAATAATGAGCGAAGAAAAACGACTCGAAAGCTTTCTTAAAAGTGCACAAGATGAATTAGAAAAGAACATTCTGTCCTTCTGGATAAATTACAGTAAGGACAATGAGTATGGTGGCTTTATTGGCAGGATGTCTAACGATGGGACAATCGCCAAGGATGCTCCTAAGGGGTTGGTGCTAAATGCCCGTATTTTGTGGACATTCTCAGCAGCCTATCGATACAAAAAAAATGACGAGTATCTCCAGATGGCTAAACGCTCCTTTGATTACATAATGCAACACTTCTGGGATAAGGACTTTGGCGGCGCATATTGGTTGCTCTCCGCTAAGGGCCAACCCATAGACGACAGCAAGGAGTTGTACGGACAGTCATTTCTAATCTATGGCCTGTCGGAATATTACCTCGCCACCGGTGACAACACCGCGCTTGAAAAGGCGAAGGAGCTGTTCTACCTGATCGAGAAGCACTGTCACGATGATGCCAACAAAGGCTACTTTGAGACGTTCAGCCGAGATTGGTCAGCCGCTGATAGGGCAAGGCTTGCAACCGGCGATGCACGAGAGAAAAAAACTATGAATACGCATCTGCACCTGCTGGAGGCATATACAAACCTGTATCGTGCATGGAAAGACCACTCGTCTCGGCGGAGGCTCGCCGAGCCGGAGCAGGAGAAGCTAAAAACGCGATTGGAAGAGCTTGTCGAGATATTCCAGGAACATATCATCGACCCAGAGACCTTTCACTTTAAGCTGTTCTTCGACGAACAGTGGCATTCGACCAAGGATATAATTTCATTTGGCCATGATATTGAGGGTAGTTGGCTACTCTGCGAAGCGGTTGAGGTGCTGGATAAACCGGAACAGGTTTCTCAGGTCAAGGAAATCGCCCTTAAGATGGCAGAAGCTGTTTACGAGCAGGGACTCGATGGGGATGGCGGGCTTTTCTACGAAGCAAGGGGCACAGACATCATCAATAAAAACAAAGAGTGGTGGCCACAGGCTGAGACAGTTGTGGGATTTCTTAATGCCTACGAGCTCTCTGGTCGGAAGCATTTCTTAAGAGCTGCCTTGGACTGTTGGAAATTCATCGAACAGTACATCGTTAATAAAACGCATGGCGAATGGTTCTGGCGTGTGAGCCATGATGGAACACCCGATTTGCAGGAGCCAAAAGTCTCTGAATGGAAGAGCCCGTACCACAATAGCCGGGTCTGTCTGGAGACGATCAGAAGACTAAAGGACATAAGCAAAGGAGGTTAATACGTATGCAGAAAGAAGCATTCGAAAGAAAAGTAAAGGCTCTTTTCGACGATCATGAAAAGCTCATCAAACGCAGAAACCAAAAAATCCCCTGCTTTCGCAGGGGCAAGCTTGCCCCCGCGCAGGCGGGGGGCGGAGATGGCATTCTTAACCGATACATGTATCCTGTTCTAACGGCTGAACATACCCCAATCTTTTGGCGATATGATTTAAACCAAAAGACTAATCCTCATCTGATGACGCGAATGGGCATCAATAGCGTCTTTAACGCCGGAGCAATCGAACTGGATAACAAGATATATCTTGTAGCTCGTGTGGAAGGGTACGACCGTAAGAGCTTTTTCGCTGTAGCGGAAAGTGAAAACGGTATCGATAATTTCAGGTTCTGGGATTATCCAATCGTGATACCGGAAACTGACAACCCTGAGACAAACGTCTATGACATGCGGCTGACAAAGCACGAGGATGGGTGGATTTACGGCCTGTTCTGCGCCGAAAGAAAGGACCCAAACGCCCCCAGAGGCGACCTCTCGTCGGCTATTGCACAATGTGGCATCGCTCGTACGAAGGACCTCAAGACCTGGGACAGACTCGATGATCTGAAGAGCACCTCTGCTCAGCAGCGAAACGTTGTGCTGCATCCGGAGTTCGTCGATGGCAAGTATGCGTTTTACACACGCCCACAGGAAGGTTTTATCGAGGCCGGTTCCGGTGGTGGGATTGGCTGGGGTCTGGCTGAGGATATTGAACACGCGGTTATCGACCACGAAACGATTGTCGACGACCGAAAGTACCATACTATCAAGGAGATCAAAAACGGGCTGGGACCCCCTCCAATAAAAACCGACCAGGGCTGGCTGCAATCAGCTCATGGAGTGCGAGCTTGCGCCGCGGGCCTGCGTTACGTTCTTTACGCCTTTTTAACAAAGCTCGATGAGCCTTGGAAAGTCACGCATGCCCCGGGCGGTTATCTTCTGGCCCCACAGGGCGAAGAACGTATAGGTGATGTCTCGAATGTGGTCTTCAGCAGTGGCTGGGTGGCCCGAGATAATGGCGAGCTGCTTATCTACTATGGCTCATCCGATACGCGATTACATGTAGCTGCCGGCACTGTAGAAAAGCTGTTGGATTATGTGATAAATACACCCGAGGATGGTTTGCGCTGTTGGGCTTGTGTTTCTCAAAGGATAGACTTAATCTCCAGAAACCTGAAGCTGCTCAAGGGACTAAGCAGAGTTTGAATAAAGGGTCAGAGGCACAAAGGGGCAAAGGGATAAAGAACTTTGTGTCTCTAAATTTGCCGGGCAGCAGTTTTGTATTTCAAAGGTTATTTCGCTCGGTCAGCTCCGGCCTGCTTCGGCTCTGGAGCGGGCCATCTGATCCAAAGCTACGGCGCCGATTATAATCGCGCCTATTACCACAAGCTGGACGTTTGTGGATATGCCCAAAAGTGTACAGCCATTGCGAAGAAAACTTATTAGTAGTGTTCCTATTATTGTTCCGCTGACCGTACCTCTTCCGCCGGCCAGACTCGCCCCGCCGATTACGACGGACGCGATTATATCCAGCTCCAGACTTATTCCAGCGGTTGGCTGCGCCGAGACCGTCCGAGAAGTAGCTATCATCGCAGCAATTCCTACAACAAGACCGGTCAACGTATAAATAGCCGTTAGGTTAATATCCACATTCACGCCAGCGTGGAAGGCTGCTTCGCGGTTCGAGCCTATCGCATAGGTATAGCGCCCGAGGCGAGTGTACCGCAAGATGAAACCTGCGGCAGCGACTATAACGGCAAAAATCAACACGCAGACAGGAATACCCAGCACATCGCCCATACCAAGATAGGTATAGGTGGGGGCATCGTACATCTTTCCATTGTTCATTACGTAGGATATTCCACGAAAAGCGCTCATTGTGCCAAGTGTGACGATGAATGGCGGAAGCTTCAACTTGGTGATTAGCGTCCCATTCAGTAGGCCACAAGCAATGCCTGTAGCAATCCCAGCGATGGTACCAGCAACCATTGATCCAACTTGTGGGTGGGCGCCACCCAACTTCAGCATTACATACCCAGCGACCATGCCACACAAAGCCATCATTGAACCAACAGAAAGGTCAATGCCAGCAGAGATTATCACCGCCGTCATACCCATAGCAATAATGCCGTTGACGCTGGAGCGACTGAGTACATTGAGGATATTTTCGGCTGTGAGAAAGGAGTCCGGCTTAAGTGCTGAGAGAATACAGATTATCAGTGTGAGAGTTCCAAAAGGTAGTAGTTGGCGCACCATCTTGTTCATTTAGTTCTTCCCAACAGCAGCTAAGTGCATCACCTCTTCGGGACTGGTCTGGCTGGTCACAAGATTGCCGACAAGTTTTCCCCGGCGCATAACAAGTATCTTGTCGGCGATGCCGAACAGCTCCGGCAGTTCACTTGATATGAACAGTATCGCTTTTCCCTGCTCGGCAAGCTTATTTAGTAGAGTGTAAACCTCTGTTTTAGCTCCGACATCTATACCGCGTGTTGGCTCATCAAAAATCATGAACTTAGAATTTGCCAGTAACCACCTGGCGATGAGCAGCTTCTGTTGGTTTCCACCCGAAAGTGAGTCGGCTGGTGCCTGGGGTGAGGCCCATCTGATTGCGATCTGTGAAGCAACACCTTCTGCAATCAGTTTTTCCTTTGAAGGCCTAATCACGTGCCTCATCCCAATTTCCACTAGGTTCGGCAGTGTGATATTCCAACTGCAAGGTAGCTGCAGACATAAGCCTGTTCGCTTGCGGTCTTCGGTAAGTAGTGCAACACCGTTCGATATGGCATCTGCGGGCGAACGGATGTTCAGTTCATCCTCAGCTACGACAATCTGTCCGGAAGTTTTTGGATTGACGCCGAATATAGTCTTGGCGACCTCTGTTCTTCCTGCACCAACAAGCCCAGCCATCCCCGCAATCTCACCTCGGCGTATTTCAAAACTAATGTCGAAGGCTCCAGCTTCGGAGTTCAGATTCGAGACCCTCACAAGCACATCGCCAATCTCGGCGGTTCCGCTCGGGAAGTAATCGGTCAACTCACGGCCAACCATATGGTGAACGATCTTTGGAATATCAAGTGCTGTCATCGGCCCAGAGTGAACGAGCTTGCCGTCACGTAGGATAGTAACCTCGTCTGCCAGACCAACGATTTCCTCCAGCCGATGCGAGATATATACGACAGATAATCCCCGGGCGCGAAGTTGCCGGACCACTTCAAATAATCTTTGAACCTCGCGCTCAGATAACGCTGAAGTCGGCTCGTCCATGACGATGATAGTGGCTTTACGCCTGAGCGCTTTTAGAATCTCGACAATTTGACAATCACCGGTCGATAAATCCTCAACCTTGGCGGTCGGTTCTATGTCAAAGTTAAAACACTCAGCTAATTCTTTCGCTCTTGTAACTATGTTTTTTCTATCGACCATAAAGCGCACAGGACCCATAGGCTCTGCACCTAAGAAGATGTTCTCAGCGACGGTCAGATGTTCTGCAAGGTCCAGCTCCTGGTATATCATCGAGACTCCCGATACCAATGCCTGTGCGGGGTTTGTAAAGACGCATCTTTTGCCGTGAATTTCTATAGTGCCTTCATCCGGCTGATAGACACCAGCGAGGATTTTCATAAGGGTCGATTTACCTGCGCCGTTCTCCCCCACAAGAGCATGTACGGTACCGGCCCGAACGGTAAGACCAACTTTATCTAGCGCCTGAACGGGACCAAAGTGCTTGGATATCCCCTTCATTTGCAAAGCAATTTCCTTTGTAGCAGTAGCGCGTTCTTGCGAAAGTGTTGTCATTGCGAATCGAGCAATTTTTTTATACCGGGTTCACTCAGATTGTCTTTGGTTACAAGCTCGACACCTGTATCTACGTGTTTGGGGATATCCTTACCCTGCAGCTTGTGGACGATTGCTTTGACTCCGTCATAGCCCATTTTGTAGGGATTCTGGATGACAATTGAATCAAGATCTCCATTTTTTACGCCTTCAACCAGCATAGCCAGAGCATCAAAGCCAACCATTTTGATATCTCTGCTTGCATAAGCTGGACTACGAATTGCCTGTAGTGCTCCACAAGCAGTAGTGGCATTACAAGCAAAAATACCATCAACCTCAGGGTTCTTTGTCAGCATATCTTCAGTGACATCTCGCGCCTTTGCAGCAGTAGGTGGATTGGGATATTTAGAGTCTATGATTTCGATGTCACTGAATTCATTCGAAATTGTATCTCTGAAACCTTTCACTCGAGCATCGGTCGATGCAGCATTAGGTGTCCATTCGACTATTATTACTTTGCCTTTGCCTTGAAGTATTTCGCCAAGTCGCTTGCCCGCGAGGACGCCTCCTTTATAGTTGTCTGTTGCCATAAACGAGAGATATTTGTCTGTCTCGACGCCTGAATCAATTATGACACATGGGATTTTTTTAGCGTATATCTTCTCGACCGATGGTACTAGTGCTTTTTTGTCATTAGGTGCCAGGACAATTCCTGCAACCTGCTGGGCGATGCAGTCTTCGACTATCTGAATTTGTCTTTCTCGATCAGTTTCGATTTCAGGCCCATTCCACAGAATCTCATACTGTTCTTCTTGACCCGCCTTCAATGCTCCTTGTCGAACGGCCTCCCAGAAAAGAGAAGCTGTCTCTTTGGGAATCACAGCGACGCGCCTGCTACCTGCAGTGTTGCCCTTTCGCATAATGCCAATCACAACAAACACAACCACCAGTACAGCAAATAATACGACCCACAATATATTCTTCATAATCTTCGCTCCATATAATTAGCTCCTGCTAATCTCGTATTAGATATCATCCAGCGCCCATCAATACCAATCGGGCGGGCTGTGAAGCTATACGGTAGACCTCAATAGCTTTACAGGATACAGGATTTCTACCCAGTCTGCAAGCATACAGCAGGATTCGAAGCAGAGGGTCAGGCTGACAGGCCGGAAGTTTGTTCCACTGGCCAAGATGCCTATCGTTAGCATGTCATACTCTTGGCACCCCGAGCGAAGTCGGATAACTTACAGTGACAGTAGTTGCTTGAGCTTTAGCCAAACCGTGATTGGCTCAGCTAGAAGCTCAATCCCACGCTGAGGATGTATTTCACGTCGGTACTTCCTGCGCCCATTGCTGGTGTTGCATCATAATCGTAAATCACTTTGAAATTCCCGAACATCCTCTCCGTAAAATATGCACGCAGTTCCGCTGTAGTTGTCAGATAGTAATTAGAGAAGTTATCCGTGCTTGGATAGTAAGTTAGATCGTGAAGGAACATTATCGACTTATGCAACTTTTTGTCGAAATTGTAGCCGAGCTGGACAGACAACTCGCTGTTGCTGCTCGTTTGGTTGTCGAACTTCTCGTAGACAGAAGCAAGACCAGCTTCTGTCGAGAAGTTCATATCGTCCGACTCAATCCATTGGTAGCCGGCACCACCACCGAGCACCACTCTGCGATCAAGTTGGGCAATGCTGTCCTTTTCATAGCGGCCGTCAAGATAGCCATACAGCTTCTTGGAGAAAAAGTAGTCATACTTTGCTTTGGTGCGCCACCAGTCTTCGGTTGTCTTCTTTACTCCGGTGTCTGGGTCCTCCTGTCGTCCTTTGGCATAATCGGCAGTTAGTTTAGTGCGATCCTTTTCACTGCGTCTGGTCAGATTGATACTAGCATTGACTGAGTCAGTGCTGGTATTGCCCTGTTTCGATGTCAGACCTGCTGAAATGTTTCCTGTCCATTTCGGCTTTGGCTTTTCAGGAGGGTTTATTGACATAAGATTGGCAAGCTCAAACGTCTGCGGCTGCACTGTGTCACCACCTTCAATGGCAAATCGGTCTGGTTCTGCCTTTATGGCTCTTTGATTTAGGATAGTTCCGTCTTTCAAATGCAGCTCAATCGGCAAATCGCTGGAGAATGTCTCTATGCTCGATATGTCTATTGTGATTTCTCCTGCGACGTCTGCCTTGAAAACCAATTTGCCCTCAACGAGGTACTGAATTTTACCTGTCAGCCGATCCCCGTTTTTCAAGAGTAGCTCATCTGCGTGAAGAATAGGTGAAAATAGAACAATACAAAGTAATGGTAAATATTTACTGTAGCGCATCTTCGACTCCTTTCAAATTATAAACGTTCAAGTAACAATGGATTCCGCACCGTATACGGGTGAATTCTGCAAGTTGTTCCGGATAATATACAGCAAGACCGACCCTTTCGGCAAGTATTCTTAGTTTTTGTATGCAACTGGCAGATGACTAGGCGGGCCGAGCATAGGGCTCATTCTGATAGTGTTAGTCCAAGTTTACGAAAGCTAACCTAATCTTATGTGAATACCTTGCATGTGGGGTGTGGTCCGGCGCATCTTCATATATTTACGATTATAGTATTGCATGGAGGTATTCGAGCGGTAGGACTGCTCACAGGGGGTTCCCAACCGGCTGCTCTAAAAGCTTGTATCTCGATAAGCCCGCCTTAGTCGCAACAAGCTATCGTCAATGACGGTGAGATAGGTATCCTCGGGCGTGCGTGACTTGTCAACCAAAAACTGCTAAAGACAAGCCGAAAGGGCCAAAGGAACCATATTTGATCGCGGAATTCACAGAATAGGATATTACTTTGTCTAAAGTTTAGGACGTTCTCAATCCGATACTCTAAACTGCGTAAATCCTTCGTATTTTAACGAGTTGTGACGGATTTTTTAAAATCTTTTACTGTTGGGGGACTTTGCTAATTGCAACCTCTTAAAAAACATGAATTCTTATGAAGCAAAACGCCGTTTTCAGTATTAGAAATGGGTGTATAAATACAAAAATAGAGTTCTTCTTATAGGTTCCATAATGAAGCGGACACATGTTTACCTTGCCATCCAGGTGGTTATCTGGGGTCTCATCGTGGCAATCCAATCGCCGCTTTTGGCCCAGAAAACTGATCCTGCGGAAGACTTATTTGAAATGGACATTGAGGAGCTCCTTGATGTCGAAATCTACGTGGCCTCGAAAAAGGCCGAGTCGCTAATCGAGGCACCGGGTGTTGTCGTAGTTGTTCCCCGGGAGGAATCCGAGGTTTACGGAGACAGGAACCTCCATCAACTACTGCAGCGCCAACCCAGTGTCTACACGCGAGATGTTTATCCTTACACTGACAATGTGGCCGGCTTTCGAGGTGATATGGCGATGGTTACGGATTCGCATACTCTGATACTTTTTAATGGTCGGCCCATCAGGGAAAGCACCCAGGGGCTCAATGTTAATATGTATTTGGCGTTTCCATTGTCAACTTTAGAGAGTGTAGAGCTGATTCGCGGCCCCGGCTCAGTTCTCTACGGGTCCAATGCCTTCACAGGTGTAGTCAATCTAAAGCCCCGCATTCCAAAGAAGAACGAAATCTCGGTCTCATCAATGGTAGGCAGTTACGGGTACTATGAATCGGATGTTACGGCTGGAGGAAGGTCCGGTAAACTCGGGTATATCACCGCTGTTCGAGTTGCCGGCCAGCAGGGATACCCCTATAATATGACCGATGGGTTGGGTGTCTACGACGAGGATAATAAACAATATAAAAGCTACTCGGCAGTGGCGCATCTGAATTATGGAAACTTCACTTTTGACACCTTCTGGTCGGATTATGATGCTTTCGCAATAGGGGTTGTTCCTTTTTGGTCCAATCCACATAAATCATTCAGCAATAAAAAGCTATTCTTAAACGCTGGATATCGAATTCCTTTGCACGAACGAGCAACCCTGGAATTGAACGCCACCTACAATTTTCAGGAAAACAGCCTGACCAGCTTTAAGCCGGAGCTTATCGGGATCGACACCTCAGATTTTCTTGGTGAGGCGACCCTTTTCGCCAATCCTACGGACAACATGAATGTCGTCCTGGGATTCTTGCAGGAGCAGCGCTCGAGCTGCAACATGGATGACGATGACGAAAGATTTCATTCCGTTACCTCGTACCGTCATGAGCCTAAGAGCTTTTATGCTCAGGGCGACTACAAGTTCGACAAGTTTCTTAAACTCATTGCCGGCACGCAATGGAACAAATCAAGTTATGGTTTCGAAGACTGGATATCCCGATATGGTTTAATTATAACACCGTTTGATAAGTGGGGCGTCAAGCTCCTTCGAGGCGAGGCCTTTAGGGCTCCGACCACAATAGAAACCGACCTCTTTGACCCGGGGATTCTCAGGGGCAACCGTGACCTCGTGCCTGAGGAGATAACGACCTATGACGCACAGGTTTTTTATCATGGCGAAAAAACCTCTGCCGCTGTAACGTATTTCCACAGCAAAATAGACAAGCTCGTCATTTACGATGCGAGTGCCGTTCCCGACATGTCTTACATGAACGGAGGTAAGCATAGGTACAACGGCATTGAGTTTGAAGCCAAACACTTCATCACCCCCCACTGGCATGTGCTCGGCTCATTCACGCACCAGGAAAATGAAGCCGATGTCGGCATCAGTCCCAGCGTCGTGCCGGAAAACATGGCTAAATTTGGTACAGCATACACATGGGATGAGGGGTCTGCATCAATCTTCTATTGTTACTTTGGCAAACCGCCAGTAATCTACTTTCCCTCACTGCCACCTCCTTTTGGCTCAACACTTGTGGTTAATCCAGAACCTAAAGCAGTTCACTTAGTTAATATTAACTTAGACCTTGACCTGTCGAAATGGACAGGATTAAACAAAGGGCAGTCCACTTTTACGTTCCGGGTAGAGAACCTCTTTGACGAGGAGATTTACGTGCCGACACTCGCCTACTCCGGCACTCCGAACTCTTTTCCCTACAGCCCGGGCATAACATTCTACGCCGGATTGACACTGAGAAGGTAAAATTCTGAGCGTCTCGTCAAGGCGGAGCCTGCCGGAGTACGGCACATGCCTTGGGTATGACTAACCGAGGGGCATGATGGCAAGTAGCACGAATCGTTTCTGAAAGGCCCAGCTTCTTGTCAACGCACCAGGCCTCCCTTACTCTCATATTAACGAAATCGATATCATGCATGATAAGGTAGAGCATTGAAGGTATGTCACACGCACGAGTAGCAGCGAAGGATTCTGTTGAGGCACTTACCTGAAATTAGCTAAGGGCCGAAGGAGCCATATCCTATCGAAGAACTCATAAAGAAAAACGTTGTTTTTCCTTAAGTCTGGGCATTTTTGTGACCGATAACAAAAACAGCGTGACTCCGTCACCCTTTGGCGGACTGTGACGAGGTTTTAGATCTTATGTCATTTGGGGGGCACTATTAATGTCGCCCAAATACGAATTCTGTGAATCAAAACGTCGTTTTGTAGTGCTTAAAAGTGAGCATAAAAAATGCAAAACATTGAGTTATTAGAGGTGCTCGAATGAAGCTGAACCTACATAGGCGGACTCGTCTTGATGTCCGGTTAGTCACCCTGGGCCTTATTTTGGCAATCCAGTCGCCGCTTTTGGCCCAGAAAACTGATCCTGCGGAAGACTTATTTGAAATGGACATCGAGGACCTCCTCTTCCTGGACATCGAAGTATCCGTGGCCTCGAAGAAGGCCGAGTCGCTAATCGAGGCACCGGGTGTTGTCGTAGTTGTTCCCCGGGAGGAGTCCGAGGTTTACGGAGACAGGAACCTCCATCAACTCTTGCAGCGTCAGCCTAGTCTGTACACGCGAGGCTCCTACCCGTACCTTCACAACCTGACCTCTTTCCGCGGCGACATGCCGACACACGTGGATCTTCACACCCTTGTTCTGCTCAATGGCCGTCCCATCCGCGAGAGCGGTTTCGGTGGCCTCGATTTTCCAGTTTATATGACGTTTCCGATAGCGGGTCTGGACAGCGTTGAGCTGGTTCGCGGCCCCGGCTCAGTGCTTTACGGAACCAATGCTTTCACAGGTGTTGTTAACTTGAAGCCCCGGGCGATCCCGGAGCAAAATGAGTTCTCAGTCTCCGGCATGGGGGGAAGTTACGGCTACTATAAAACTGATGTTACAGCGGGAGGAAGATCCGGTAAGCTCGGATATGTCACCTCCATTCGCATTGCTGGTCAGCAGGGTTATGACTATAGTATGGTCGATGGATTAGGAGTCTACGGTTCACAGAATGACGAAAACAAGAGCTTCTCAGGGATGGTACACCTGGAACGCGGCGGATTCACCTTTGATGCTTTCGCAGTGAATTTCGAGACTTTTCATTTGGGCAGCATTCCGTGGTGGTCTCTTCCATATCACAAGTGGGACACCAACAAACTATTCGCCAATGCCGGCTACCGGGTTTCCCTGGACGATCGAACAAACCTGGAGTTGAATCTTACTTACAACCTCCAGGAAAACAGCTTCGCTAACGTAACACAGACCGTCGGCCTGAACACCTCGGATGTCCTGGGCGAAGTAACCCTCTTCACTAATCCGATAGACCACCTGAATGTCACCCTCGGATACCTGCAAGAGTATCGGTCAAACTACAAGGTTGATGAGGATTACTATCAATCCATTCCGACGTACCATCATCAGCCCCAGAGTGTCTACGCACAGGCCGATTACAAAATAGGCGAGTCTGCTAAGCTCATTGCAGGCACACAGTGGAACGAATCCTCACAGGGTTACGAAGGTTTTGTCTCTCGGTACGGCGTGATTTTCACCCCATTCAAGAAGTGGGGACTTAAGCTCCTGCGGGGGGAAGCCTTCCGCGCCCCCTTTGCCCTCGAGACGGATCTCTATGATACGATGCTCGTCGGTAATCATAACTTGAAGCCGGAGGAGGTAACGACCTACGATGCCCAGCTTTTCTATCAAGACAGGAAGACTCATGCCGCGGTCACATATTTCAACAGCGCCATCGACCAGCTCGTCATTCGCGACACGAGTGTTAGCCCTGCATCGTTCAAGAACGGTGGCGAGCAGAAGTTCGACGGCATAGAGTTCGAGGCCAAACGCTTTTTAACATCGCATTGGCACGTCCTCGGCTCGGCAATGTACCAGAACAATAAACAGACCTCCGATCTCAACCCAAGCACCGTTCCCGATTACATGTTTAAGCTGGGAACCGGATACACATGGGATTATGGGACTGCGTCTGTCTTCTACAGTTACTTTGCAAAGCCGCCACGCCTGGCATCCGAAGTTGTTGTTAATCCGGAGCCGGATGCGCTGAATCTTCTGTCTTTTAATCTATGTATTGACCCGTCAAGGTGGCTGAATATACCCAAGGGACGAGCCTCCCTGACGTTTCGAATTGAGAACCTTTTCGACGAGGACATCTGGGTGCCGGAGTTCAACCGCGGTGGGAATCCGAACTCCCTGCCCGACGGCCCGGGCATAACGTTCTACGCTGGATTGACGGTAAACTTTTAAGCGTCATGTACCCGGTTATGGCTTTCGGAGTGACAGCCTACGCTCATACCAACGACCATGATTACAACAGTTTTATCCCAATCAGTCTGATGTTCTTATCTTGAAAACAATTGCCATGTCGTTGGTTTTCACCGATGGCGTATTGACAACAAGGCCGCTATCCTTTCGTTCCCACTTGATCTTTTCTTTCGTGCCGAGCATCAATATATCCTTAATCTTTATATCCTCAGCTTTGTTGCCTTTACCGAAAATCGCCTTGTTTCCTATGATAATTGAACGGCCGGATAACTCAGCCATTCGCTCAAAGACCAAATATGACCGGTCAAACCTGCAACCATCGCAGGTGTTCTCGACAGCCATTGTTCATCTCGGCTTTGTACACGAAGCGTTCGCACCGGCCAACAAAAATTATAACTATACATCGTAAAATAGGTCATAGCATTGTGGACATTCCAGTCTTTAGAAAAACAGTAACTTTTGCGAACCTTACGGGCATTGCGATTGCGATCTGTACCATTGTGTCTTTCTATAAAAGCGGTGTTGATCATCTTGCTAACCGCCGATGCCTCTATTGCGGCCATGATTTCGGATTTACTGCCAAATATAGCCCGCAAATCAATCTTTACTACCCTGCCTTTGTGACGAGTTTTGTGAACAGTAGCGTACTTCAAACCCTTTGCAGGAACGCGTTGAGAACCTTTAGGACGGCCGCGTTTACCTGTGGCAGGTGGCTTAATATTTCTGCCATAAGCCTTCAAAATAGCCTTCTTATACGGTTTGTATTCATCAGATGTAATCAAATTCATAATACGACCGTTGGTTCTTTTTTTAAAATCAGCCACAAGTTTATCAACATTTTTAGCTGTGCGTTTGCCAGGTATAACACTGATTACCAGACGATGCTCAGGATCATAAGCAACGTGATCCCAATTGTTTCCCTGATGCCTGTCAGCCAGGTTATTCTCATTACAATGTTTTTCTTTCTTGCCCACAAAAGCCCATTTCTCGTCAAACTGTACCTCATTGGTTTCGGGGGGAAAACGCTACCAATTCATCCTTCGTAGTAAAACTACGGAGAACGGATTCATCATGAAGCGATTTGGCGTGTTTTCCGGCTGCAAGAATATAGCGTGTTACAGTATCTCGATGTACTCCTACAAGGCGGCTTGTCTTACGTACGCCACAACCTTCAGAGACATGGTCTAACAAAGAAATCATTTTTTCCTCAGATAGTCGCAGTCCAAATAGCGGCGTGCCTTTTCGTTCGGAGAATCGCTTCTTGCATGTTCGACAGTATAGCAAGCGAATATGGTTATTTTTGGTAACCGGTCAGTTACGGGTGGGTAGATTTTGATTTTTGACCATTTTTTGTGAGATTCAAGTCTGATACGGACAATTTCCGATAAAACTACAGTTTGATAAGGTAAATCGAACAAATCAGATAGAGATCTCAATGACTTATTGCCAAGAATGTCTCAAAAAACAGCGAAAAATTAACGAGCTTGAAGATGAGATAGTTTCTCTCAAAGCAAAGCTGCGTTATCAAGAACGAACAGCGAAAGAAGGGTTTTTCGGCTCATCTACACCATCCTCGAAGATTCCGGTCAAGGCGAACAGCCAAAAAGCACATCAACGTAATCGAGGCGGCGGCAAGGTGGGTCATGAAGGTCATGGCAGGGCAAGTATTTGCGAAGAAGATGCAGACAAAGTAGAGAAAATTCCTATTGGCAATATTTGCCCGGATTGCGGAAGTGCTCTTGAACCAAAAGGCATCAAAGTCAGAACAGTAATAGACTGTCAGCCGGTGAAGATGAAAAAGATAGTATATCATCTACATCGCAAACGTTGCCCCAAATGCAAAAAGCTCATTAGTGCCAGGCCGCCAGGTGTTCTTGCCAAGTGTTTGTATTCAAACCAACTGCTGACCTATGTGGCGGTTCAGCATTATATTTACGGCAACACATTAGGCCAGATTGAAAAGCAGACAGGCGTCGGTTACAGCAGTCTTGTTGATGCAATGCACCAGTTGTCGAAAAGATTGAAAGTTGTTCCGGATGCATTGATAGAAGATTATCGGGACTCTCTGGTCAAACACGCTGACGAGACAGGTTGGCGAACAAACGGCAACAATGGCTATACCTGGCTGTTTTGCACACCTGAAATCAGTATCTTCAGGGTTCGCAAAACTCGTTCTGCGAGTGTGCCGAGAGAAGTATTCGGTGAAAAAGCCGTGCCCGGAGTTTTGGTAGTGGATCGCTATAATGGCTATAACAAAATGCCTTGCTCGATTCAGTATTGTTATGCTCATCTGCTGCGAACTGTCAAAGATTTGGAAAAGGCCTTTCCTGAAAATGCAGAAATCAAATCTTTTGTCGAGGCATTGGCGCCACAGTTGACTAACGCGATAAGCCTTCGAAGATTGGATATCACAGACAGACGATTCAACCAGCAGGCGACTAAAATCAAAAACGAAATACTGAGTATTGTTAATCGTAAGGCCAAACATCCAGCCATTCAGAAAATCCAGGATATATTTCGTGAGAAGGCTGACCGGCTATATCACTGGGCATACGACCGTAATGTACCGGCGGATAACAACCTGGCTGAACGAGAACTACGCCCGTTGGTTATTGCCAGAAAAATCAGCTTCGGCTCTCAATCCGCTGCCGGCGCCAGAACTCGTGAAATTCTTATGACGGTTTTACACACATTGAAAAAAAGAATACCGGATGTGACGACTGCTTTCAAATCCGCACTTGACAAACTTGCCGAGCAAGCCGATATCGACCCTTATAAAGCCATCTTTAGTTTCGATTCGTCGTAATCCACCATTTCCCACCCGTAACTGACCGGTTACTATTTTTGCCGTACCATCCGCATACTGTCAGATTATTTGCGTTGCGTTTTCCATAATCCGGGCATTTTTTATTTTGACAACAGAATTTTGAAAGAGCCTGCATTGTCTTGTCTCCTGAATTTAACTGTTTATGGGACAACCACTTGTCCCTCATTCAGGATATCGGCAAGACAGCATAAGTTTATTCAATATTAAAAGGACACAAGGGGAATTTAGATTTTGTACATTTATTATCTGGTGACTGATGGGTAATAATTACCGACTAATAAACAATAACCAGTTGCCAATCACCAGCTACCAATTTAGACTTATGACTCTTTTGGGATAAAGAAACTGAATGCATAGAGATAAAATGCATCAATTTAATCATATCAAATATGGAAGGTGACGTTATGCAACTTCACTCCGTTGATATTGCGATTATTTTTCTTTATTTGATCTCCACCGTTGTGGTTGGATTTCTGATCTCTAAAAGAGCTTCAAAAAATATAGATTCCTACTTTCTCGGTGGTAAGAGCATTCCATGGTATATCCTGGGGGTTTCGAACGCTTCCGGGATGTTTGACATAACGGGGACAATGTGGCTGGTTTATCTAATCTTTGTTTACGGGCTCAAAGGTGCGTTCATACCATGGCTATGGCCTGTTTTTAACCAGATATTTTTAATGGTATATTTATCCACCTGGCTCAGACGTTCAAATGTCATGACCGGCGCCGAATGGATGAAGACCAGATTCGGCATCGGAACCGGCGCACAGCTATCTCATATTATCGTCGTTATATTTGCAATTGTCAGTGTGATTGGCTTTCTGGCCTATGGATTCAAGGGAATCGGGAAATTTTCCTCGGAATTTCTGCCCTGGAATCTGACGCCAAATCAATATGGACTCATCTTTATGAGCATAACCACGCTGTACGTTGTAAAAGGTGGAATGCACAGCGTGGTTTTAACCGAGCTTATCCAATTTGTAATAATGACCATAGCATCAATAGCTGTTGGTATCATCGCTATAAATCATGTCACTGCGGGACAAATCGCAGGATTAGTGCCTGAAGGATGGAAAGAGTTATATTTCGGCTGGAGGCTTGATTTGAACTGGAGCGGAATACTTGACTCGGTAAACACTAAAATTGCGGCCGACGGTTATGAATTGTTCACCTGCTTTATGATGATGATTCTTTTCAAGGGCTTTTTGCTAAGCGTGGCAGGACCAGCCCCCAACTACGATATGCAGCGGATTCTCGCGACCAAAAGTCCCAAAGAAGCAGCCAAAATGAGTGGTTTCGTTTCCGTAGCGTTGTTTTTCCCAAGATATATGTTGATAGGAGGTTTAGCGGTGCTGGCCATTGTATATCTTATGCCCGATCTTGCAGCGATGGGTGAAAATATCGATTTCGAAATGATTTTGCCTATGGCGATGAACAGATTTGTTCCAACCGGTTTGTTAGGCATATTGATGGCCGGCCTGCTTGCCGCCTTTATGTCAACATTCGCTGCAACTGTCAATGCAGCTCCGGCTTATATTGTTAACGATATTTATAAACGTTATATCAACCCAAGCGCAACCGATAAACAATATGTTAAAATGAGTTATATCATTTCGCTCGCTGTGGTGGTTGTCGGGATTTCTTTTGGACTTTTTATGGTTGAGTCGATTAATTCTGTGACGGTATGGATCGTCTCGTCTTTATGGGGCGGATATGCTGCGGCGAATGTTTTGAAGTGGTACTGGTGGAGATTCAATGGTTACGGCTATTTCTGGGGAATGGTTATAGGCCTGATCGCCTCCCTGACGATGCCCTTGCTTATGCCTACCGTACAGGATTTTTACATATTCCCGTTTATTTTAGTTCTTTCACTGCTGGGCTGCATTATTGGCACCCTCGTTACCAAGCCGGAAGATGAAGAAGTCCTGAAGTCATTTTATAAGCAAGTGCGACCCTGGGGATTTTGGGGCCCGATTCAGGACAAAGTCATTAAGGAAGACCCCAGCTTTCAAGGGAACAAAAATTTCAAAAGAGATATGTTTAACATCGTTATTGGAATTATTTGGCAGACTTCTCTAGTGCTCATTCCTATATATCTGATCATCAGAGAAAATATCTCTCTGATATCTGCGATTGTTATCCTGTTGATAACTTCATTTATTCTCAAGAAAACGTGGTACGAAAAATTAACCGATTGAGAGCATCAATTTTATTGAGGCCAAACGAGTATGAAGTACGGATATTTTGATGATCGTCAAAAAGAATATGTTGTAACGGAACCCCAAACACCGTATCCCTGGATTAATTATCTGGGTATGGAAGATTTCTTTTCCATCATCTCGAATACAGCAGGTGGCTATAGCTTCTATCGGGATGCAAGGCTTAGAAGAATAACCAGGTATAGATACAACAATGTTCCGATCGATGACGGTGGAAAATACTTTTATATCAATGACGCAGGAGATGTTTGGTCGCCGGGCTGGAAACCAGTTAAGAATAAGTTGGATAATTATCAGTGCCGGCACGGACTGAGTTATACAATAATAACAGGTGAAAAAAACGGCCTGGAGGTGGAAGTTTTACATTTTGTGCCGCTTGGCGACCATTGTGAGATTCAGAAAGTCAAACTCACAAATAAAGGCAACAAACCTAAAAGGTTCAAACTTTTTTCTTTTGTTGAGTTTTGTCTCTGGAACGCTCTAGATGATACGACAAATTTTCAAAGGAATTTTTCGACAGGGGAGGTAGAGGTTAAAGGATCGGCCATCTACCATAAGACAGAGTATAAAGAGAGGCGAAACCACTATGCTTTCTATTCCGTCAACCAGCCAATACGGGGCTTCGACACAGACAGGGAGTCGTTCGTTGGCTTATATAACGGATTTGGAAATCCCGATGCTGTGGTGGAAGGAAAAAGTCGCAATTCCGTTGCTCATGGATGGTCGCCGATCGGTTCGCATATGCTTCAAATGGATATGGCGCCGGGGCAAGAGAAAGAATTGGTTTTTATCCTTGGGTATGTTGAGAATGCCGAGGACGACAAATGGGAAAGTCCAGGAGTTATTAACAAGAAAAAAGCAGAAAATCTGATAGCAAAGTATCAGAACTCAGATGATGTTAACGAAGCGTTTGAAAAGCTAAGAAATTACTGGTCGGAGCTGCTTTCAATTTATCAGCTCGATAGTCATGATGAAAAGCTAAATAGAATGGTGAATATCTGGAACCAGTACCAGTGCATGGTCACTTTCAATATGTCCCGCAGTGCATCATATTTTGAGTCCGGTATTGGTCGAGGGATGGGATTCAGAGACTCTAATCAGGATCTCATCGGGTTTGTTCATCAAATCCCGGAAAAGGCAAAAGAAAGAATTTTAGATATTGCCGCGACCCAGTTTGAAGATGGCGGTGCGTATCATCAATATCAGCCTCTAACGAAAAGGGGAAATAACGAGATTGGCGGTAATTTCAATGACGACCCACTTTGGCTGATACTTTCTACTTCAAGCTACATAAAAGAAACCGGCGATTGGTCGATACTCGATGAACCGGTCCCATTTGATAATGACGAAACAAAAGCGAATTCCTTGTTTGAACATTTAAAGAGATCGTTTTACCACGTGGTCAATAATCTTGGGCCTCATAATCTTCCGCTTATCGGCAGAGCAGACTGGAATGATTGTCTAAATCTCAATTGCTTTTCCAAAAATCCGGATGAACCTTTCCAGACCACAGAGAACAAGCAAGGCGGCGTAGCTGAATCCGTGATGATAGCGGGAATGTTCGTTCTTTATGGAACCGAGTTTGCAGAGATATGCCGACGGCACGGTCAGCAAAAGGAAGCAGATTTAGCTATTTGGCACGTGAAAAAAATAAAAGACAGCATCAATAAACACGGCTGGGACGGTCAGTGGTTCCTTAGAGCCTATGATTATTTTGGCAAAAAAGTGGGCAGTCACGAAAACGAAGAGGGTAAGATATTCATTGAATCACAAGGCTTTTGTGTTATGGCGGGGATTGGGTTGGATGATGGCAAAGCTCAGTCAACTTTGGAATCTGTTAAAAAACATCTTGATTGTGAATATGGAATTGTATTGAATAATCCTGCTTTTACGAAATACCATATAAACTTAGGCGAGATATCCACCTATCCAAAGGGTTATAAAGAAAACGCAGGTGTCTTCTGCCATAATAATCCCTGGATTATGATTGCTGAGACGGGTCTTGGAAATGGCGACAGGGCTTTTGAGTATTACAGAAAAATTGCGTCTTCTTATCTTGAGGATATCAGTGATTTGCACAAGACGGAGCCTTACGTTTACTCACAAATGATTGCAGGCAAAGATGCTCATAAACCTGGAGAAGCCAAAAATTCATGGCTCACCGGAACAGCAGCCTGGAATTATTATGCCATAACCCAATATATATTAGGAATTAGACCTGAATACGAAGGTCTATTGATAGATCCTTGTATTCCACATAATTGGAATAGTTTTACGATACAAAGAAAGTTCAGAAATGCAGTTTATAAAATAGCTGTACAAAATCCTGAGCACGTCTCAAAAGGTATTGAGGAAATCATTGTTGATGGGGATAAAACAAAAGGCAATATTATACCCGCTTTTGAGGATGGGAAAACGCATAACGTTACAGTCGTAATGGGTTAACAGCAAGATACCTTTCCTAATCGATAAACGGATTGAAGAATCCTGCGGCAACGACAAGATGCTTTATTAGACAGTGAAATTTTGGTATAATTAAGCATATCTATTTGGGGCAGTGTATTTATGAGCCAAAAGGAGGAGTTCCGTATGCACCGCAGTATCAGGTCAACAATGGTAATAATCGCCTTGATGATACTTTCTTTTACTGCCAGCACACGCTCACAACGATATATGGAGAAGCTGGGTCGTGGGATAATAGCGATCAATCAGGGTGGCGGAGCGGTCTACGTTGGTTGGCGTATGCTTGGAACCGATCCTAACGACATCGCTTTCAACCTCTATCGATCCACTGACGGTGGACCTGCAGTGAAGTTGAACGATCAGCCCATAACGCAGAGCACGAATTATGTCGATTACCGCGTTAGCATGAGCCGGTCGCATCGGTACCATGTCCGTCCTGTTATCAATGGTCAGGAACGGGGATCTTCTGAAGTCGTAGAAATTATGGATCAGCAATATATCACCGTACCCCTTCAGATCCCCCCCGGTCCTTATGTAACTTTTAGCGGTTATACCCCCGGTGATACATCCGTCGGTGATCTTGACGGTGACGGTAAGTATGAAATTGTACTTAAATGGGAGGACAACCCCCAGGATAATGCGCACGACGGCTTCACTAATTCACCGATACTTGATGCCTACGAACTTGACGGTACTTTAATATGGCGGATTGACTTAGGAATAAACATCCGTGAAGGAGCACACTATACACAATTTATGGTATATGATCTTGATAGTGACGGCAAGGCTGAGGTTGCCTGTAAAACAGCAGATGGGACTACTGACGGATTAGGAAATGTAATCGGTAATCCTGATGCTGACTGGCGCAATGAGTACGGTTATATACTAGAGGGGCCTGAGTTTCTCACCATATTTGACGGTCAGACAGGTGCAGAACTTGTCACGACCGATTATATACCACCCAGAGACAATGTATGTAATTGGGGTGATTGCTACGGCAACAGAGTTGATCGTTTCCTAGCGTGCATTGCGTATCTTGATGGAGTAAGACCCAGCCTTGTCATGTGCCGTGGTTACTATACGTCAAGGGATGGGACAAGAGGCAGGACCATGTTGGCCGCCTGGGATTGGAGAAATGGTCAACTGACCCAACGATGGACCTTTGATGCCAATCCTTCGACGAATAGAGCATATCTCGGACAGGGAAATCACAATCTGAGCGTCGCTGATGTCGATGGCGATGGTAAAGATGAAATTGTATATGGTGCATGTTGTATTGATGATGATGGAACAGGGCTTTATACAACAGGTTTAGGGCATGGAGATGCAATGCATTTATCCGATATGGACCCGAATAGGCTGGGTCTGGAAGTGTTTGATATCCATGAACCGGTTCATGAGGTCGGGGCGGAATTTCGTGATGCCGAAACCGGTGAGCTTATATGGGCTAAACCGACATCACCGTCATCAGATGAGGGTCCAGGACGAGCTTTGGCTGCCGATATTACAGCCGTTTATAAAGGATATGAGTGCTGGGTTGCAGGTGGTGGTTTAAGCGGCAACCTTTGGAATTGCTATGGCCAGAGGATAGGTAGTGCCCCTGCGTCATGTAATTTTGCGATATGGTGGGATGGCGATCTGCTTCGTGAACTGCTCGATAGTAATCGGATTGATAAGTACGGCGCTTCCAGATTGCTTACAGCTTATGGCTGCTCTTCAATCAATGGAACAAAGTCAACTCCTTGTTTGCAAGCCGATCTTTTCGGTGACTGGAGAGAAGAAGTAATCTGGAAAACGAGTGATAACTGTCATCTACGTATCTATACAACTACCATACCTACCGACCATCGTATTTATACCCTTATGCACGACCCGGTGTACAGGCTCGGCATTGCTTGGCAGAATGTTTCATATAATCAGCCTTCACACACTGGTTTTTATCTGGGCGACGGCATGGCAGTACCGCCGCGACCTCAGATAAGAATAGCGGTGCCACCATCATACGGTGATTTTACGGGTAACGGCTTAGTCAATATATATGATCTTCCTGGATTTTGTGAAATCTGGCTGGAGAATGATTGTGATCAGACTTCTGGCCTGGATCTGAACGGCGATTGTATAATTGATTTCTACGAATTTTCAATTCTGGCTCAAAATTGGCTTGAAAGATTCAATGATCCGCTTGTCCCTAACCGACGTTTCTGACCGAGTGTTCTGGAAATGTCACTATAAGGCCATACAATAGGGGCACGTTTCCATACGGCAATACAATTTACGATCACAACACTGGCACTTGCGTGCTGCGATCCGAGTTCACTCACTTCTAAATTTGGTCATAAAGTAGCTCTGTTGAATATCCATGTTGTATTTCGTTCTGAACCCGGCTAAGTCAAGTGAGGCTTTTTATATGCTAACCATAACGACTCAATTAGAATCGGGGCCAAAGTTATGCTTTCGTTAATTGGTTATATTGTTTAGAATTGGAGTCAATTTAATAAGTCTCTGGCTTAAGTCTATAGGAGGCTATGAACTATGGTCAGAAATATTGTGTTTGTTGTGTTATTGTTTTACGCTGCAGTTCCTATTAAATCCACGCAAGGTTCTATACCGCCGAATTACAGCGCTTATACGCTCAATCCACTTTACACGGGAAATCCTACATTAGGCTGGGCACAACACCGCATCGAGGAGAAGCTCAATCGCGGAATGTTGGCAGTGCCGGTGGGTCAAGGAAAGATTTATCTGGGGTGGCGGCTATTAAAAAACGACCCAGAAAACATCGCTTTTAACGTCTATCGTTCAACCGCTGGTTGCGAAGCAGTAAAGCTAAACTCCGAACATCTCCTCAAGACCACGGACTTCATTGATGTTAAAGTACCACTTGGCCAGGCTAACGCTTGGTGGGTCAGGCCGGTGCTGAATGGCCAAGAGAAAGAACCTTCCGGCCGGGCAGTTCTTCGTGAGAACCCACCCGAACAGCAATACAAGTCAATCAAGCTGCGAGATGATGTTCGATCAATCGACAAGATCGGCATTGGTGATCTGAACGGCGACGGCATTTATGATTTCGTTATCAAGCAACCCGCTGGGCGCATCGATCCGGGCAGGATTCGTCCGAGTCCGGATACATTCAAGGTGGAGGCTTACGATGGTAGGACAGGCGAATTCATGTGGCGCATCGATTTGGGCTGGAATGTTAATATGGGCATATGGTTCTCGCCTATGGTTGTTTACGACCTTGACGGCGACAACAAGGCCGAAGTGTGCCTGAGAACCGCTCCTTATGCTGCCACTCGTGAGGAGGCGTTCGACGGCGGTAAGGGCTTCGTCTTGGAGGGACCGGAATATCTAAGTGTCTATGACGGCCAGACCGGCAAAGAGATCGACAAGGTAGATTGGATTGCCCGGGGCAAACTCAGCGACTGGGGCGACACCAGTGGCAACCGAGCAAGCCGACACATGTTAGGCGTGGCTTATCTCGATGGTAAGACTCCCAGTGTGCTGGTGATCCGCGGTATCTACGGACTGATGAAGATGGATGCCTGGTATTTACGGGACAAGAAGCTCCATAAGGTTTGGAGCTGGTCCAACCAGACGTCAGGCTGGAAATATCAAGGCCAAGGCCAGCATAACATTCACGTAGCCGATATCGATGGCGACGGTTGTGACGAGATATTAAATGGCTCGATAGCGATAGACAACGATGGTCGGATTATGTGGAGTACGGGGCTGGGGCATGGAGATAGATTCTACGTAACGGATGTGGACCCTGATCGGCCCGGCCTGGAGGTGTGGTACAGCTATGAGGACCCCCATCCGCAGAACGGTGTCAGCCTATGGGATGCACGAACCGGTGATTTGATATTCGGCACGAGGGAGGAGATTATCGATAACCAAATAAAAGCAGCACTTACCGCAGACATTGACCCAAACAAACCGGGCATGGAATGCTGGGGGGACAAGTTTTTCTTCTCGTCAAAAGGCGAAAAACTGGATGGTCCGGTCCCGCCTCAAGATGGGCTCGTCTGGTGGGACGCGGATCTTCTGCGGGAATTAGTCCGCCAAGGCGGTTTCTGGTCAAGGGGGGCCTCAGTCGTTAAGTACCAGGGCCCGACACTTATCTCCAGCATCGAGGGGAGGATTCAGGTAACGGCTGATGTCCTCGGCGACTGGCGTGAGGAGATCGTCACATTTGCATCAGGCCAGTTGCGCATTTACACAACTACTATCCCTGCTGTAGACCGACGGGTTTGTTTAATGCAGGATCCCCTTTATCGGTTTGATGTGGCTTTCAAGGCGATGGGCTACGACCAGGTTCCCATGACCAGCTACTACCTCGGCGTCAGATATAAAGACTCTGCCAATACCACGCTCACTGTTGAAAAGGCCACCCTGGCCCAGTAGGCACAATAGCACTGGAGGGTCAGATGAACTTAAGCCGAGTACTATTTGTTGTAACGTTTGTGGCGATTATCTGTTATTCAGCCGTAGCTCTTGAGCGGCCGGATGTCACCTTCAAAATCTTTCAGTTCCCCGCTAATATGATTCCGCGTATCGACGGCAAAACTGAGGACTGGTCTATGGTGCCTGATGAATACATCATCGGTACTGACCAACTCGTGGATGATACAGGCAAACACCCCAGGCCCGACCCGAATACACTGGATGTCCGTGTTCGTGTTGGATGGGTTAAAGGTTTGAACCGGCTGTACTTTCTTTATGAGGTTTATGATGACTACTGGGATTTTTCCCTTCCCGGTCTTCATAACGACACCTTCGAGGTAGTGGTGGACGGCGACCTTTCGGGCGGGCCATTAATCGGCAAGTTTCATCCTAACAAGGACCTGGATAAAATGGACGCTTTTTTCTCTTTTCACGGAGTACATGCGCAGAACTATCACATCTTCACTCCCGCTGATGGTAAAGACTGGGCGCTGGCATGGGGCTGTCAGCCTTGGATAAAAAACCTTCCCTATGCCAACGCTGCTTATTCTTACGATTTCAAGCCTGGCGAGTCTGGAAATCTCGTGCTCGAATTCTGGATCACACCATTTGATTATGCCGGTCATGAAGGCCCTGTACGCGCGGTTGAATCCGTGCTAAGCGAGAACAAGACCATCGGCTTATGCTGGGCGATAATAGACTACGACGACGTCAACAAAAAAGACTATAATGGCTTCTGGAACCTCTCTCGCAAGCATACAATGTACGGCAACGCTTCCGAGCTGGTTGCATTCAGGTTGATGCCGCTCGAGCAGCGTTTCCGAAAGGCAATCGAGGCGCAGTGGTCTTTCCGCGTTTTGGATATGGACCGCCGGCTGGTTGCATTTCAGGACCTATCGAAAGGCAAGATTACTGCATGGAAATGGGACTTCGGCGACGACGCCACTTCGACCGAGCAGCATCCGATTCACCAGTATCAAAAATCTGGTAAATACGTTGTCACGCTGTATGTTGAAGGACCGCAGGGCAAGTCTCGCCGTGCTAAGGTTTGGGACGTCGTATTAAAGTAGAAAGAAGGGAGCAGACAAAATGTTAAAACGGAAACTTAAGTTCTGTGTTTTATGCGTTCTAACTGGACTTTTCGTAGTATCTCAAGTTTACGCCTCGGTTTTCGACGTTAAGAAGTATGGCGCATCGGGCGATGGCAAAACGCTCGACACAGCAGCAATCAATAAAGCCATCGATGCTGCAGCCGACGCAGGTGGTGGTACCGTGTATTTCCCGGGTGGCATCTATCTTTCAGGTTCGATTCATCTGAAGAGCAGTGTTGCCCTTTATCTCGACCAGGGCGCAACAATAGAAGCCAAGTTCGACCCTAATGTCTACGACAAGCCCGAACCGAATCCGTGGGACGATTATCAGGATTTCGGCCACAGCCACTGGCACAATAGTCTCATCTGGGGCGAGGGCCTTGAGAATGTCTCCATCCTGGGCCCGGGTCTGATCGACGGTAAAGGCCTCTCTCGCGACTTGAATCGCCGCGACAACCTTCCAGAGGAGTTGCTTGGCAACAAGGCGATAGCACTGAAGAATTGCCGCAATGTTATCATTCGCGACGTTTCCATTCTAAAAGGTGGTCACTTTGCAATCCTGGCAACAGGTGTGGACAACTTCACGCTCGACAATCTCAAGATCGACACCAACCGCGATGGGATCAACATCGACTGCTGCCGCAACGTGCGGGTCTCCAACCTTTCCGTTAACTCACCGTGGGACGATGCTATCTGCCTGAAAAGCTCCTACGCCCTTGGTGAGGCGCGGGCAACCGAGAACGTGACCATTACCAACTGTCTGGTCACAGGTGATTACGAATTGGGCACGTTGCTCGACGGGACCTTCAAACGTTTTGATCCCGAATTCCATGTTTCCCGTCACGGCCGGATTAAGTTCGGTACCGAGTCCAACGGCGGCTTTAAGAATATCGCCATTTCCAACATTGTATTCGATTGTTGTCAGGGGCTAGCGCTGGAGACGGTTGACGGTGGGCTGCTTGAAAACGTCACGATCACCAACATCACTATGCGGGACATTGTGAATATGCCGATATTCCTTCGGCTGGGCAGCCGAATGCGCGGCCCTGAAGGTATCCCTGTAGGCAAGCTGCGGCGCGTGAATATCAGCAATGTTGTCGTTTACAACTCCGCCTGCAGCGCTGGCTCAACTATCAGTGGAATCCCAGGCCACATGATTGAGGATGTGCATATTAGCAATGTCTTGATATTTCTCAAAGGCGGAGGCACAAAAGAACAGGCCGAAATAGAAGTGCCTGAGAGGGAAAATGCTTATCCTGAGCCAACCATGTTCGGAACCCTGCCGGCATACGGCTTCTTTATCCGTCATGCCAAAGGGATTAAACTTAGCAACGTCCAGCTTATTACCATGGAACAAGACCTTCGCCCGGCCTTTGTTCTGGATGATGTTAAAAATGCGGAATTCAACAATATCACCGTGCCGAAAGTCGAGGATATATCTACATTCGTGCTAAAGAAAGTCGAAGACTTCAAGCTCCACCAATGCCAGGGATTGCCCGACACACAGCGTGACAGTGTCGAGCAGGACAAACTTTAGAGGTGACATCGAAACGCTTTTAAGAAGAAAGGACAGAAATCATGGCAAAATGCTTACTAAAGTTTTGTCTCTATTTGGTCTTCTTTCAATCAATTGCAGGTGCCCAAATCGGCACCTCGGTGTTCGATGTAAAAAAATATGGTGCTGTGGGTGACGGCAAGACGGTCGATACGCCTGCGATTAATAAGGCAATTGTTGCAGCGGCCGATGCAGGAGGTGGCACAGTGCACTTTCCGGCTGGCACCTACCTGTGCTTCTCTATACACCTCAAAAGCAATGTCGCATTATATCTCGATCATGGTGCGACAATTCAGGCTGCAAATCCATCCGAAGTAGAAGGTGGCTATGATCCGGCTGAGCCTAACCCGACGGATATGTATCAGGACTTCGGCCACAGCCACTGGCACAACAGCCTAATCTGGGGCGAGAAGATCGAGAATATCTCCATCTTCGGTCCAGGCCTGATAAACGGCAAAAATGGGCTTAGGCGTTGGGATAACGCACAAGTCGGCCTGGGCAATAAGGCAATTGCCCTGAAGCTCTGTCGCAATGTCATCATACGCGACATCTCAATCCTGTTCGGCGGGCATTTCTGCATCCTGGCAACCGGTGTAGATAACATCACACTGGACAATTTAAAGATCGACACCAACCGCGATGGGATCAACATCGACTGTTGCCGGAACGTTAGAGTATCTAACTGCACGGTTAATTCGCCATGGGATGATGCCATTTGCCTGAAAAGCTCCTACGGCTTGGGCTTTTCACGGGCCACAGAGAACGTAACTATTACGAACTGCCAGGTCAGCGGATACGACAGGGGCACCTTACTGGACGGTACTTACCAGCGCAAAGAAATCAGAGCCCCCGACCGTGGCGGCACGACCGGCAGAATCAAGTTCGGCACTGAGTCAAATGGCGGCTTTAAGAACATCACTATATCAAACTGTGTCTTCGACCGTTGTCGTGGTCTGGCGCTGGAGACCGTGGACGGTGGATTGCTTGAGGATGTCACGATAACTAACATCATAATGCGTGACATTGTGAACTCTCCGTTCTTTCTCCGGCTGGGCAGTCGGATGCGAGGTCCCGAAGACGCTGAGGTGGGTAAGCTTCGTCGCGTCAGCATCAGCAATGTAATCGTCTATAACGCTGATTTGCGTTTTGGCTCGATCATAAGTGGCATCCCCGGCCATGACATTGAGGATGTTAAGCTAAGTAACATTCGGATTTACTATCAGGGCGGCGGCACGAAGGAACAGGCCACGCTTCAGCCACCTGAGAATGAGAATGATTACCCTGAACCATGGATGTTTGGTGAGATGCCAGCTTATGGCTTTTTCATTCGACACGTAAAGGGAATCGAGATGAACAACGTCCAGGTAAGCTATCTGAAGGAAGATTTCCGCCCGGTGTTTGTGCTAAACGACGTCAAAGGCGCCAAATTCCACCACGTCGATGCCCAGCTTGCCCCTAAGGGGCGAGCTCCCGATGTGCCGACCTTTGTGCTCAAGAACGTAGATGATTTCAATACCCACCAGTGCGGCTCAGTGCCTGACACCCAGCTTGAGCAAGTAAAACAGAAAAATCTTTAATGGCATGAAGACGAACACTTGTTTTACCCTTATCCAGTTTGGCGTAGCAGTGATGGCTGTTGGTTCTGCCATCTTACCTGCCAGGGCCTCCGCAGGACACCTAACGGCGGAATCTGCTTCTCATGCTGTTCAGCCGGAGCCGAACTCGGTGAAAACCTTCAGCCAGGAGATAGATCGCCGTGCACTAATTACGCGCCATAATGTCACGCTCAATAAATCTGATCCACTGACGCCGCTTAGCGTAGGCAACGGCGAGTTCGCTTTCACCGCCGACATCACAGGCGCTCAAACATTCCCACAGTATTATCAGCAGGGCATGTCACTCGGAACGCAATCACAATGGGGCTGGCATACAATCCCACCTCCCGGAGGTAAAAGTTATAACTTGGCCGATATTTTAGAGGACTATGTTGTAGCAGAACACAAGGTGCCGTATGCTTCGGATAGAGAATATTCCAATGGATACTCGCCTGCCGCATCCTGGCTGCGTGCCAATCCACATCGTCTACACCTCGGGCAAATCGGATTGCACATCACCAAATCAGATGGCTCGACCGCAGGCATCGAGGATCTAACCAATATCTGCCAGACGTTGGACCTGTGGACGGGACTATTGAGCAGTCGGTTCGAAATTGATGGTCACCAAGTAAAAGTCTTTACTGTCTGTCATCCAAAACGAGATATACTGGGTATCCGCGTCGAATCAGCCCTACTTGAACAAGCTCGGTTAGCTGTCACGCTGAAATTTCCCTATGGTAGAATGGACTGGGGCAACGCAGCAGATTGGGATCATCCAGATCGCCATACAACGCTCTTACAAATTACGGATAATCAAGCTGATTTTACCCGGGTTCTCGATAACGATCGTTATTATGTCCGCGTCGCCTGGTTGCCTTCAACGAGCATCCGAGCCAAATCACAACATGAATATGAAATCTATTCTCGCGATGGTCAGGTGCTCGAAGTTGTGTTCGCTTTTTCTCCGAAGCAAATCACGAAACCGACGCCCGATTTCCAGGCGGTCCGTATGGCAGCCGCTGAGCACTGGCAGCGGTTCTGGACCAGCGGCGGCGTGATAGATTTTTCCGAATGTACCGACCCCCGAGCTGAAGAACTGGAACGCAGGGTTGTACTCTCGCAATACTTAACGGCTATTCAGTGTGCAGGTTCTCTTCCACCGCAGGAGACAGGGCTGGTGAAGAATAGTTGGTTTGGAAAATTTCATCTGGAAATGCACTGGTGGCATGCGGTGCACTTCGCTTTCTGGGACCGGCTGGCTCTGCTGGAGCGTAGCCTACCATGGTATGAATCGATTCTTCCCAAAGCCAGAGCCACTGCTAAGCTTCAGGGCTATCAAGGTGTTCGCTGGCCGAAGATGGTCTCGCCGGATGGTCAGGACAGCCCCAGCCAAGTAGGTGTCTTTTTGATCTGGCAACAGCCGCATCCGATTTATTACGCTGAGTTGTGCTACCGGGCTCGTGGTGATCGTCAAACCTTAGAGCGGTATCGGCAGATTGTTTTTGAGACGGCTGAGTTTATGGCTTCATATCCGGTGTGGGATGAGGCCGGTCAGCGCTACGTGCTGGGCCCGGCATTGATCCCCGCCCAGGAAAGTTACGGACGGTATCGGGCGCGAAATCTTAATCCGACCTTTGAACTGGCCTACTGGTACTGGGGGCTGGAAACCGCACAGAAGTGGCGCGAGCGATTGGGTCTTAAGCGCGAGCCGAAATGGGATAAGGTTATGCAGCAGCTTTCGCGTCCGACTATTCGTGATGGTGTTTACACGGGAATCGAGACGTCGCCCTACACAATACCTCGCGATCATCCCTCTATGGTTGCTGCGCTTGGATTCGTTCCGCTAACTCCTCTGATTGATCCAAATACCATGAAGCGGACATTTGAGCATGTTATGCAGAAGTGGGAATGGCCGGAGACTTGGGGCTGGGATTACCCGATGCTGGCGATGACCGCAGCCCGCCTGGGCGAGCCGGAAAAGGCGGTCGACGCTTTATTTATCGAATCGCCAAAGAACCTATATCTGGCTAATGGGCATAACTACCAGTCAGCCCGATTGCCACTATATCTGCCCGGAAACGGCGGATTGCTTACTGCTGTTGCCATGATGGCTGCCGGCTGGGATGGTTGTCCCGAACGTCCGGCGCCCGGTTTCCCAGACAATGGAAAGTGGAATGTACGCTGTGAAGGATTAAGGCGCATGCCTTGAACCGAGATTACCGGTTGTCCAAAGTTAAAAAAGGGACAATAAAGATTGCAACAAAGAGGAGTCTATCCGAGAAAATGTTTCACAACATCTATAATGATTTCACCGACTTTCGATAACTCAAGAACAGGAGCTTGTAAATGATAAGAAGGCAGTTAAACGCGACCCTTATCTTTCGCATTATCATGACAGGATTCGCAATTGCTTGCATGGTACTAATAACGAAAGCCACGGCACAAACCGACAAGGAAAGCTTTAAGTTTGATTTCGGATCGGGCAAAGTTGCATCAGGGTACAGACAGGTCCTACCGACCACCGTTTACAGCAAGGAACTTGGCTATGGATTCCTTGATCCAGCGGCGATCTCATCGATAGATCGAGGTGGGGATGATGCATTGCGTTGTGATTTTTGTACTAGCGATAAACCTTTTTTCTTCACGGTTGATGTGTCTGAGGGCAATTATAGGGTTACTATCACACTCGGAGATCAGATAAGCGAATCGATCACTACCGTCAAGGCAGAATCGCGTCGGTTAATGCTGAAGAAAGTGCAGACGTTACCCGGGGAATTTGAGACACGCACGTTTATTGTTAATGTGCGAAACAGTCAGATTGCTGGCGGCGGACAAGTCCGATTGAAAGATCGTGAGATTGGTGTCGTGCACTGGGATAATCAGTTAACTCTTCAATTCAGTAATAAAAATCCCTGTGTTTACGCGATAGAAATAACTAAAGTGGATGATGCCATTACCGTCTATCTGGCCGGCGACTCCACAGTCACCGACCAGACACGTGAACCCTGGGCAAGCTGGGGGCAAATGCTGCCTCGATTCTTCAAGCCTGACGTAGCGATTGCCAATCATGCAGAATCCGGAGAGTCTTTAAAGAGCTTCATTGGCGAAAGACGATTGGAAAAGATTTTGAGCCAGATAAAAGCCGGGGATTATCTGTTCATTCAGTTTGCGCATAACGACCAGAAGCCGGGCTCCGCCCACGTTGAGCCGTTTACTACCTACAAGGAACACCTCAAGCTTTTCATCAATGAGGCGCGAAAGCACGGCGCAACGGCTGTGCTGGTGACATCGATGCATCGCCGACGTTTTGATGCCGAAGGAAAAATCATCAACACCCTGGGGGACTATCCTGAAGCGATGCGCCAGACAGCAACAGGAGAGAACGTGGCGCTGATTGATTTGAATGCGATGAGTAAGGTTTTCTTCGAGGCTCTGGGGCCTGAGAAGTCAAAAAAGGCCTTTGTTCATTATCCGGCAGGGACATTTCCAGGCCAGAACGAGGAGCTTAAAGACGACAGTCACTTTAATGAATACGGGGCTTACGAGATCGCCCGGTATGTTGCCGAAGCGATCAAAAAAAGCAATCTTGACTTGGCCAAGTATGTGATTGACGATTTGCCGGCTCAGAACATCAATCCAAAAACATCCAGGTTTGATATTAAGAGCATACCCGGTCATGCAGTTAGACAATAGCAAAATGATTGAAAGAAAGGAAGCTTAAGCATGAATCAGACAACGAGATTGATCGCGGTACTGGTCGTTTGCCTGACACTTAACATACTGCCGGCGCTTGCAATAGAAGTCAATATCGATGCTAGTAAAACCGGCGAACCTATAACAAAGCTGATTTATGGCGGGTTAATGGAGCCGGCATCAATCCAGGCCTGGGCCGAAATGCTTTATGATCGAAAATTTTTCTATGCAGTTGAATTACGGCTTGAACCCGAACGCGAAGGACCAAGGTTCCTTAGTATGCCGGACACATGGAGGCCGGTCGGTCCTGCCGAATTCGTTGTGATGGACCGAGAGTATTCTTATGTCGGCGAGCACACTCCCCTAATCAAACTTGATGGCTCAACGCCTCACGGCATCAGACAGGCGGGATTGGCCCTGCGTAAAGGCAAAAGTTATACAGGTCGGATTATCCTTGCTGGCGATTCAGGAGCGAGTATCAAGGTCAGTCTTGTCTGGGGAGTCAATCCGGGTGACCGCCAGACAATAAAGATCAGTCCTTTTCCAGGCAGTTACGCCAAGTTTCCTTTAAAGTTCACTTCCAAGGCAGATACTAATGATGGGCGCCTGAAAATTGTCGGAACAGGAAATGGAGAGTTTTATATTGGTGCTGTGTCTCTTATGCCCGCAGACAACGTCCAGGGATTTAATCCGGATACAATTAAGTATTTGAAAGAGCTTGGAATAACGATTGCCCGCTGGCCTGGCGGTAACTATGTTTCCGGGTATGACTGGCAGTACGGAATCGGCGATATAGATAAAAGGCCACCGGTCAGTGATGTAGTCAGAGGTGGCTTAGAGACGAACGATAATGGTATCGATGAGTTTATGATTTTCTGCCGTTTGATAGACGCTGAGCCTTATATCGTCGTCAACAGTGGTTTTGGAGATGCCCTTTCGGCTGCTAAAGAGGTCGAATACTGTAACGGCTCCATCGACACACCTATGGGCAGGCTCCGTGCATCCGGTGGTCATCCTGAACCCTACAATGTAAAGTTGTGGGGCATCGGTAATGAAATGTATGGTCCATGGCAGATGGGCCACATGCAATTGAAACATTATTGTCTCAAGCACTCTTTATTTACTCGTGCCATGAAGAAAATCGACCCCACGATCAAGGTTGTGGCCTCGGGAGCCACTGTTGAAGAATTGGGTTGGTGTTCAATAACTATGAGGCAATTCGAAGGGTGGAACCTGCCACTAACCATGAACGTCCCATACAAGGTTGGCTCCCGGGATGATTGGTCTTACGGTTTGCTGACCAGTATCCTAGATGATGTCGATTACCTCGGAGAGCATTTCCATACCTACCTCGATATGGCGTTCGACGAGAAAACGCAGAGATTTTACGACGTGAAGGATCCTCTGGAACTCTGTGTCCGTCGGCTGCCGAACAAATTAGCCTTCAAATTCGAAGCTTGGCAGGAATATCTTAAACGCATACCATCACTCAAAGAAAAGAACATCAAGTTCGCTTTTGACGAGTGGAGTCCCAGAAATCGCACTGTAGCAGGGGGTCTAAGAATTGAGGCACTTGCTATGAAGAGTCCGATGGCCGTTACCCTTACATACCATGAGATGTTCCGTCATACAAATATGATATATATGGCCGCCTATGCAGGTGCTTTTCGTACGCTCCTTTCCGACAACACTGGTAGTGCGGTGGGTTATCGGGTGGAGGGTTTGATATTCAAGGCCTTTCGAGAACATTTGTGCGAGATTATTCCAGTGGCGGTCATCGGCGATTCACCGCAGCCGCAGATAAAGGGAACAGTCGGATTAGACAAAGCCAGTAAACCATCCGGAAGTGACACCTTTCCGCTGGACATTGTAGCTGGCGTGAGCGCAGACCGTAAAACTTTGACTTTGTCCGTTATTAACCCGACAGAATCCGCTCAGAATTTCAATTTGAATATTACTGGCTTAAAGCTTTCCGGCGCAGGCAAGTTGTGGCAAATTGCCGCTGACGATGTAAATGCCTCTAACGTAGGGGGAGAAAAGCCTGAAGTTGATATTGTAGAAATCCCAGTAAAAAAGATTCCAAAAAAGTTTATCGTTGCTCCCATTAGTATTAACCTTTATGAATTCGAGGCGGGGTAGAATCCTGCGATAATTGTACTGTAATGAAAGAACCTGCTTGTCTGGTGGTTAGAAGCCTGGACATGAGATCAATTATGCGTGATTGGCACGACCGAACTCATTGAATTTGGGGGATTCGCCGACTCTCGGCGTGGCCAATTCCGGTTGAGGTTATTGAAGGATGAGCACGGTTATGAGATTTTCGACAGGGATTCAGTGAAGATTGAAACCCTCGAAGTGAATCTGAGGATGAAAGTCGCTATTGGTGCTAAAGAAAATGTGATATAGTTTTTAATAAGTTTGGATGTCGATTTGTCTGGCACAACCTTGCTAAAAGGAAGTGATTGAGGAACTGATTACTCTTTATGTAGGGGACTAAGAGCTTTTTGAATTGAAGCACTGAGCAACGAGGTTGAAAAGCTTATATCTGTATATTTTTTTATTGATGCTGCTATCAAGAAAAACGATCTTAAACCGTGGCAAGGTTAACAGGAGATGATTAATGAACAGGGCATATAATGGCATATAATATTAACAGGCGCCGCTTCTTGCAAGAGGTGGCTTTAGGGGCGGCGACGGTATCGTTCCCATTTCACCTCAAGGCAGCTAACGCTACTGAAAATAGACCTAATATCATTTTCATCATGGCTGACGATATGGGCTATGGAGATTTGAGTTGTTACGGGCAGAAAAAATTTCAAACACCCAACATAGATCAGATCGCAGACGAAGGTATGCGTTTCACTAGCTGCTATGCTGGCTCAACCATCTGCGCTCCTTCGCGCAGCGTTCTGATGACCGGCCAACACGCAGGGCACACGCGTATTCGCGGCAACATGTGCGAAGTCGGCGGCTCGGTCGGATATAAAGGAAAACAAAAAGTCCGACGAATGTACCTGACTGACGAAGATCAGACCATCGGTCACATGCTCCAAAAAGCTGGCTACCAGACTGGCCTGATTGGTAAGTGGCACATTGGCGGCTATAATCCGGACGCCGGATCGTTGAATCGCGGTTTCGACGAATTTTATGGCTGGTTAGTGCGAACGGCAGCAACACTCAGTCCGACCTACTATCCATCAAAGCGGTATCGTAATAAGCAGTTGTATGATGTAACCGGTAATGAGAACAATGGGCGGCGCCATTACCACACGGATATGTGCACCGATGAAGCCATTGATTTTCTGAAGAATAACAAGGACCGCCGTTTCTTCCTGTATTTGGCCTACAATAATCCGCACAGCCCTCTTGATGTACCGGAACTGGGACCATACACCGACAAGGATTGGCCGGATCCTATGAAGACTTATGCCGCTATGATCCATCGACTCGATCAATGCATTGGAAAAGTAATGCAGATATTAAAGGAGCTGCATATCGACGAAAAGACGATTGTTTTCTTTTGTTCTGATAATGGACCACGTTCCAACTATTCGACAACGCTTACGGAAGTCGCAGATTTCTTCGATTCCAATGGTCCACTCCGCGGCTATAAGCGCGACTTGTTCGAGGGTGGAATCCGCGTGCCGATGATCGTCCGCTGGCCCGGTAAAGTGCCCTCGGGGCGGACCTGCGACACTGCCTGGTACTTCGCAGATTTCCTGCCCACTGCGGTAGAAATTGCAGGTAAACAACCACCAAAGAATATTGACGGCGTCAGTATCCTGCCAACACTTCTCGGCCGAAGCCAGGATATACACGACCGTTTTCTCTACTGGGAATTCTTTGAAGGTGGATTCCAACAGGCAGTGCGTTGGCGCAACTTCAAGGCGATTCGCCTCAAACAGGGCCACCCGTTGCTGTTGTTTGATCTGTCTGAGGATCTGGGTGAGCAGCGCGATGTCGCCGTTGACCATCCCGAAGTCATTGCCCGGATCGAAGAGTACCTTAAGACAGCACGCACAGAGTCTCCCAATTGGCCTGTCCAGTCAGTATGATGAAACGAAAGGAAACAAGGCAGCCAAGAGACCCTCCACCAAAATCCAGATCGTCAACCAACCTAACGCCAAAGCCAAACTCTGCTCATCGGCAATGAACACATGGTGGTGTCAAGTCCGAGCTGCTGAAATTGAATGAAGGGATCATCAATGAAGTTAAAAATGTTATGTCTGAACCTGAGGGATCACTATGAGTACAGGGGTGACAAGGATCTCTTGGCAAAGGTCTACCCTACCATTAAAGAGCGCAGCTCAGTTCTTTCTTGACACCACCGTTGAAGAGCCAAAGCACAAGTGGCTTGAGCAACGGAGATTCTTAGTTTATATTGGGATTGAACAACTCGCCGCTACGCGTGCTAGACTCGCACCAAATAATATCGTCAACGCCAGCCGGATTAAAGAGAGGCTTCAAGACTGGGACATGCAAGCATCGGATGCGTATTACCGACACGTGTCGCATTTATATAGCTTGTATACAAATGACTATATTAATGTTCATGATATACCTGAACTCGCTGCCACAGCGCGCGATTCGCTTGAAATTCTCGGCGACGAAACCAGGGATTGGGGCATTAGTTGCCGACCGAATCTCTGGGCATGTCTGTACGACGCCGAGCACGCTTACAAGATTCTCACAATGTCATTGAGTCCCGAGCGAACTTATCCGAACATGTTGACGCTCATCAGCCTTTCCAGATCGATGGTAATTTCGACGGCTGCGCCAGCATCGCAGAGACGCTGCTCCAGAATTGTGCCAGCGAAATTGAACTGCTGCCTGCAGCCCTGAGCTGTGAGCTGTCTATGTTCACAGAATTCCTTGCGGGATTACCAAACGCTTGTTACAATACCTTGCTCTTTCGTCAAAATGAACATGGTTTTGTCCTTTGTTTTCGTGTGTACGAAGCCATGTATTGTTAGTAAAAAGAGCAACAACATAAAGGAGTTCTAAACAATGCAAAAACATTTAATCAGACCGCATGGTGTCAGATTGATAGATCTAATGGTCAATGAAGAGCAGGCGGCGGATATGAAAACTGCGTCTCGGGAATGGCCATCGTGGAATCTAACATCACGACAGATCTGTGATTTAGAACTTCTTACAAACGGCGGTTTCTCACCGTTGCAGGGCTTTATGAATCAAGCCGATTACGAAAATGTCTGCAGCGACATGCGGCTTGCAGATGGTACAATCTGGCCTATACCGATTGCGCTCGATGTGACAGAACAAGTAGCCAAGAACCTTAAAATTGGAGATTTACTTGCCCTCCGTGATCTTGAAGGCAGTATGCTGGCAGCTTTACATGTTGAGGACATCTGGCAGCCGAACTTAAAAGCAGAGACAAAACACGTCTTTGGAAGCACCAACGAGGAGCATCCAGGGGTAAGATATCTATTGTACAACACAAATCCGTTCTATGTTGGAGGCAAGGTCGAGGCTGTAAGGCTGCCGGACCATTATGATTTCGTTGAGCTACGGTATACGCCAAAGCAGCTGCGCGAGAAGTTTGCTACCCTGGGCTGGCGTAAGGTGGTAGCATTCCAGACCCGCAATCCAATGCACAGGGCGCACCAAGAGCTGACCTTTCGAGCGGCTGCAGAGTTAGAGGCCAACTTACTTATCCACCCGGTAGTAGGAATGACCAAGCCCGGAGATGTAGATCATTACACGCGGGTTAGATGTTATCAGGCGGTTTTAGGTTACTATCCAAAGAATACTGCTATATTGAGCTTACTGCCTTTGGCTATGCGGATGGGCGGTCCACGTGAAGCGGTATTGCACGCAATTATTCGCAAAAACTTCGGCTGTACGCATTTGATAGTTGGCCGAGACCACGCAGGACCGGGGTCAGATTCATCCGGTCAGTCGTTTTATGGACCTTACGAAGCACAGCATCTTTTACAGAAACACCAGGAAGAATTGCAGATACAGATGGTGCCCTTCAAAATGATGGTTTACGTTGAGGATAAAGATACATACATGCCGATTGACCAAGTGGGTGAAAGTGTCAAAGCCAAGTCCATTTCCGGCACAGAACTTCGAGCTCGCCTGGCAGATGGCAAAGATATCCCATCGTGGTTTTCTTTCCCTGAAGTGATAGCTGAGCTCAGGCGGACCTATCCGCCGCGAAGCAAACAGGGCTTTACAGTATTCTTTACAGGCCTGCCCAGTTCCGGCAAATCCACGCTGGCTAATGTCTTGATTACGAAACTGATGGAGATCGGTGGCCGGCCTACGACACTGCTGGATGGCGATCTTGTTCGCAGACACTTATCTTCAGAACTGGGCTTCTCGAAGGAGCATCGAGACATCAATATTCGCCGCATCGGATGGGTAGCTTCGGAGATAACCAAAAACGGTGGGATCGCTGTTTGTGCACCGATTGCTCCCTATGATCGCATTCGCAAGGAAATAAGAGAAATGATTGAGCCGGTGGGTGGCTTTGTCTTGGTGCACGTGGCTACGCCGGTCGACGTGTGCGAACAAAGGGACCGCAAGGGTATGTACGCCAAGGCCCGGACAGGGATCATCAAAGAATTTACCGGCGTCTCTGACCCTTATGAAAAGCCAAATGATGCCGAGATAACCATTGATACTACTGATCTGTCGCCGCAAGAGTGTGTCCAGAGTGTTATCCTGCATCTGGAAAAAGAAGGATACATTAGTCTATCCAATATTACTCTGCGAAGCGCTACGTAGCACGAGGCAGGTTTGCCGACTATTGAAGGTTGTGAGTATGGCTTGGGAAGCTTTATTCTGCTGATCAAGCTCCTCTACATAAGCGTTTGCAATAGCCGCTGCTCTATTCGGGTCAATATCAGTCACCGAAATACGGACGATGCCATCGCTGGAGACTTTAACATCGGTACTCTGTCCAAGCATTCTCCTTGCATTAGATCTGTACTGCTCCTCTCCATAAATCTTCATTAAATCAAATCTGTCTATGATGGCATCAACAACAGCTCGGCTTTCAAGAATGTCGACGTACATATCAGCAATACTCGTGACGTCAATTATCTGGCCAAGCATAGAGCCTTTACCTACCCCTAATCCCCCCGCTAAATTTGACTCTGTTTGCAGAATCTCCATTGGTGGTACTATTGAGGCGGTGGCTGAATAAATTTTCGGTAGTAAGAGGCTTACAATCACTGTCACAGCTGCGACATAAATTAGCAGTACCACGCGGCGATATTTGAAAATTACCCTCAAATAATCGAGGAGATTTATTTCATTATCTTTGACGATTTGCTTGTGCTCACCATATTTGCGGTTTTCCCTTCCGCTATCGTCCATAAGAAGACCTTAACCTAAAATCACTAAATTGCAAGAACTACTCCCGCAGTAATTGCTATCTGGAACATTATCTGAGTTATGTCCTTTGTTGTTTGGATCCATAAGAACTTATCCATTTGTCTCGGCACTACAATCGTATCACCCGGATCAAGTCTGATATTCATAAACCCACCTAAATACCATTGATGAGACTCAGAATCCCAAGCGATTCTGCCGGCATTCCTCTGTGCTATACTAATAACAGAACCATCCGCTCTGATAATACTCAATTGCTTCTTGTCTGCATCTTTGGTCAGTCCACCTACCTTGAGTAAGTATTGGCTTACTGTCGTGTCTTTCTCATAAAGCAAAGCTGTGGGATTGAAGACTTCTCCTACAACGCTAACAAAACCAGGGGTCTCTGGAATAACTAACATATCTCCTCTTTCCAATTCTAAGTCGTACTTAGACCCCTCGAAAGTATCCAACGGCGCTAATCTTATAACCACTCTTCCATCTATTTTTACAGCCCTAAGTTTCGCGATGAGATCCTTTTTCGCCTGAAGCGCTGTCTGTTGGCTCTCTATTGTTTTTTGGTCTGCTCCGGCTGTCTGACTGGCACTTTCCAAAACAGATTCTTCTATTTGCCTTATGAGTTCATCCATTCTTGCACGTTGAACAGACTTGGCGTTTTCACGAGTAAAGACCGAACCTTTGAAATATGCGCGTCCGGTGTATCCACCAGCACGCTGTAACAAGGAACTCAAAGTTTCGCCTCTTCTTATTGGATACATTCCTGGAAACATTACTTCACCCAACACTGTAGCGACACGGTCAAGCTCAAGCTCTGGGATAGACCGAATAACCAGGTGATCGTAATCCTGCAATAATATGTTATGTTCTGGATCACTAGCCATGACCTTTTCTATATCTACATCGATCCTCTCAGTACGCAGGCCTTCCTGATCAATGTGACGCCGAGTTAATTCCGCATTCCGTACATAGGCATTTTTCTGTAGTCCGCCAGCCAAAATCAGCAGATCTTTCAGATGCATCCCCTCGAAAAAACGGTACTCACCAGGCTTATGGACAAGACCAGCTATAGATACACTTCGCTCATGAAACATCAGCTCTGGCAACGGAAGGACAACCAAGTGATCGTAATCCTGAAGGGTAATATTATGTTCTGGATCACCGGTCATGGCCTTTTCTATATTTATGTTGATCCGCTCAGTGCGTATGCCATCCTTATCCGGATAACGCCGGGTTAATTCCGCACGCTGGACATAGGCATTCTTTTGTAGACCACCCGATGCATCGATAAGCTCATTTAATTTCATGCCGGAAACAAAGCGATATTCGCCGGGGCGATAGACTTGCCCTAATACCGAGACGCTGCGTTTGGCCTTCTCGTCCCATCTGAAAAGACGAACCGTATCAAAACATTTTAACTCAAGGTTTTCAGACTCATCGCCGCGAAGCAACTTGCCGACGCTGAATGGAATGACTATCGGATGAAAATCAGGCTCTACAAGCCTCTCGATTTCTCCATACTCCAGATTCACCTGTGGCTGAAACACATCATACGAATTCAACAAGTCCCGTAGCCGCATTTCAGGCTTGAGCTCATATTTGCCGGGCCTTATCACATGACCCTCAAGATAGACAACATTTTGTGCCGCACCTGAGATTGGAAAGACCTTGATGACATCTCCATCTTGGATGATTGTATGTGCTGCTTGTGTTTGCTTTGCGATGTCAGCTTTTTCAGAAATATCGAAGTCAACCACAATACGTTTTGTATGGTTCTCAACTCTTTCCACCTGTACACGTTGTAACCAGCCTGCATACGTTACTCCACCAGCCAAATCGAGTACTTCAGCCAGAGTCATTTGCTTGGCCATTTCGTAGATTGCAGGGCGTTTGACATTGCCTGCCACACCAACTACTGCGCCGATCAGCGGAATGTAGATAGTGTCTCCGTTTTGCAGGCGCTCATCTTTGCTCTTGTCACCACCTAATAGAAAATCGTAAATATCAATTGAAACAGGCTCTTGACCAGCTCTCATCAATCGAATCTTTCTAAGGGTACCATTTTTGGATGGTCCGCCTGCTGCAAAAAGGGCGTTTATCACGGTTGAGAGGGAGCTGATAGTATAACTGCCGGGTGTCCTCGCCTCGCCCACAGCATACACCCTTATCGTTCGCAACCTATCCATTGTAGTAGCGAGCTTAAAATCGGTATGCTTGCGTGAGAACTCGTGCTGGAGGAAGCCCTGCAACTGGCCGAAGGTCAACCCCCAAACTTTTAGGACTCCGACCTCGGGTAAAGTGATTTCGCCACTACGATTTACCGTAACCGGATATTGTTCGTTGATTCTGCCCCACAGGGTTACGGTAAAACGGTCACCGGGCCCAACCACGTAATCCAGACCTACTGGAACATCTGTTACAGGCGCAAATGTTGAGACCGGTTTCTGAAAAACATCATATCCAAACTGAGTTAACCTCGTAGATGCAATATCAGAGATTTTACCGGACAGCAACTGCTCAATAATCGATAGCTCCTCTTGCGCTGGGGCCACTTCTTTCTGAGTTTCGACCACATCGGCTTCCGGTTCGTCTAATTGCTCAGGTGCCTGCTCGTCTGGCTGCGTGGCGGAGGCCTCACTCAAGGCTTTGCGGATCTGTTCAGGCGAAACAGAACCCGCCTCCGTCTGCACTGCCTCGGAGAGGTCGACATCACCAAGAGAAGTTTCTTCAGCCTGCACGCAATAAACCGCCAATGCCAATATTGTAAAGGCTGCTAAGGCTATCTTAAGCAGACAAAAACTGGCGGGTAAGCGCATAAGCGTTCTTTGAACGTAACGCCTTTGCGAATACGAAGCGGGCACTTCAACAGCTTCCGTACTTGTGAGCCTGCACATCCTTAGAGGCACAGTGGGTTTCATTCTACACTCCATTGCAGCGTGGATAATATAGCAAGAACTCAACGCGCCGCCTTCAAAGCTTAACAAAGTATGGTCGGCGTGCACAATGAAGAAAATTCTTACTCATATAATTATCCACATTACCCGTAACCACCTTTCAATTTTCGCGCATAATAATACTAAAAACGCCACTGTCAATAGATTTTTGCAATTTTCGCAGGGGGCAATTATACACAGTCAATTAAAAAAAAATTCGAGATTCAAACAGACTCCATCCCCATAGGTTGCATAGTCAGATAATATTGGCTCAAGATGCAGGTATTCCGCGTAGCAACTTTATGTATCTTAAAAAGCTTCCAACCACTTCCTGGCGGCTAAAGATAGAACACGCATATTACAACCCCATAATTTAGAAACTAGCCCCGATACATACCCCCAGACAGTGCCTTAAAGACATATAGATGTTCTTCTCGTTTTATTACTTCCGATATTAAATTTCTCTCCCAGGTACAAAGCCGCATACAATGATGATTCAAGCTGCACATTAAGCTTAACAAATTAAAATCCACACTTGATTATTCTATTCGACAAGGAAACATGAAAAACTTTATTTTATTTATAGGACCAGCCGATAAACACATAAACTCCAATATAGTAAAAAGTAATAGGTATGATGAGAGTTTCAGGCCCGATAAGCGAAAGTATAGTAAACTACTAGCGAGATAGCGACTACGATATTTTATTGCTGTACTCTCTTCGCTTCTGTAAAATCACGCTATATGCGAATAATATGGCAAAGTATTTTTCTTTTCTCTTTGGCTTCTTCGTGTTGGGGCTTGGTTTCGACAAACGTTCCGCTTGGGCACTTCAGTTATGACGCGATCGAGAAGCTTGTCGGACAAGGTCTTATCGACAGCGCTATGTTAAATACTAGGCCTGTGACTCGTCTTGAAATGGCCAGACTTGTCGCGGAGGCTATCGAGAACTTCGGGCAACACGATAAGCGAAACGAGATAACATTACAGATAATTGAAAGGCTAAAGAACGAATTCAGAAATGAACTAGTAACAATGAGTATGCTGGATGGAAATCTGACTGAAGGTTTTATAAAGCCGGTTGAAGACCCCTACTTAAGATATATTTATGCCGACGAGAAACCAGATCTGGAGAATCAACGAGGAGATGTGTTTGAAAGGAAATCAAATTACAGGCTTGGCTTTGTGTCGCGCATGAGCTTTCTTAACACGATTGCCATTTTTATGCATCCGGAATACACTGATTCCTCCCCGAGAGGCGACAGCGAAATAGAACTGATTGAGGGATATGGTAAAATCGCAATCGGCAGCTTTGAAATTCAAGCCGGCAAGGATTCGATGTGGTGGGGGCCAGGCAGACATGGCTCAATATTGATGAGTAATGATGCAGAACCTCTTAAGATGGTCAAAATTTCAAATTCACGTCCTGTGCAATTGCCGTGGATATTTCGTGGCTTTGGCCTTTTCAAGGCGGTATGGTTTTTCAGTGAACTGGAGAAAGAAAGAACAATACCGGAGGCAAAACTCACCGGCTTACGGCTGAGTTTCAAACCACACCCGAGTTCGGAGATAGGTGTATCTAGGACCATCATGTTCGATGGCTCCGGCAGGCCCCATGTAGGCATACGAGACTATATTAGAATGTTTGAATTTAAACGCGAACAGGTTGAAAATAACCAACTTGCGGGGCTCGATTTTTCCACACAGATTCCGGTCAACGAGATACTCCCGTTGAAATCAATTAAAATGTACGCAGACCTTGCTGGTGAGGATGAAGCAGGTGGATTGCCGATAAAGTGGGGGACATTATTCGGAATGCAGCTAAACGATATCCTGCAAACAGGAAGAACCGATCTGCGGATCGAGTATGCGGATAACCACGTTTCAGGCTATCGAAATGTTTTCTATACACACCTTCTTTATCGGTCAGGTTACACATATAAGGGCCGAGTGATAGGCCATCACATGGGAACAGACAGCCGTGATTTTTTTCTTCGGCTGACTCACTATTTGACGAAGGATGTGATCCTTGGTCTCGAATACGACAAACAAGCCACAGATTTTGCGTTAGGAAATCAGCAGAGTATTGAACAATTGGGAGTCGACTTGACGGTTTTTACAACCAATGGTTGGCAAATAAAAACAGGCTATCGATACGAGAATGCTCAGAATAATCCCGTCATTATAGAAGACAACCACATCTTCCATTTTCAATTGACTTATAATTTTTAAGCGCAGTGATAACGTCCGACAGATTTTGTATTGCTCCCCCAAACGATTAAATCTAAATGACCAGGAATCCTAACGAAAGGTCTTTCTGAAGTAAAGCAGAGTAGTCTGCCTGAAACAGGGCAATGACAGGGCAGGTTAGCCCACGACGGCCTTCCAACTCTGGTTAAGCTCTTCCATCAAAGCGATCACTTCCTGAATCATCTGCGGATCACGTTTCGCATTAGCCTCCCACAGCCGTCGATTCATAAATGAGTAAAGTCTACGAAGGTTTTCAGCAACCTCGCCACCACGATCCATATCCAGCACGCCGTTAAGCTCATTTATGATATCCTGAGCCCTATTTATGTATCGGCCCTTCGCCTCATAGTTCTGCGCCTCCATCTCTTTGATTGCAAGTTTCAAGAACTTAATTGCCCCCTCATACAGAAGAACGATGAGTCTTCCTCTACTTTGTGTACCGATTGTGGCATTCTGATATGCTGCGATCTCCTTCATACAGCTACTCCGTTACAAAAGCATCAGAACCTAAGAGTAAGCCGGAGGCTTATAAATATGATTTGGTCATTCGTACATGACCTGGTCTGTTACGCCACACGAGTGAATTTTGACCTGCAGGGAGATGACCGGCGGTCCTCGTGCGTCGGTCATCTCCCGATTACGATTCATAAGCCTTAGGCTTATTCAACCTCAGGCCTCTAAGTATTCTACCTCAGCAGCGTCAGTGCCATTTGAGGTATCGAGTTAGCCTGAGCCAGCATAGCCGTACCAGCTTGTGCCAACACCTGGTTTCTTGTCAACTCTGCCATTTCGGTGGCCACATCGACGTCCGAAATACGGGACTCGGCTGCCATAAGATTCTCTGCCTGAATTGCAAGAACCTCTCCGGTGCTTTCCAGCCGGTTCATCTTGTATCCGAACTTCGCACGAGCGCTGTCCTTTGAGCTGATTGCACTGTCCAGAGTTCCCAATGCGGTCTTTGCGTCTGCTGCGTCGTCGATATTCAGCGAGCCAATTCCCAGACCGGACTTGGTCATATCGCTTCCGGTGATTTGAATAAAGTCACTTGAGTCACCGAAATGTATCGAGACAGCACTAGTGTTGTTGAGCATCCCGATGCCATTGAAATCTGTCGAGGTTGCGATACGATTGATTTCTTCAGCCATTTCGTCGAACTCACTATCCATAATGCTCCGCTGAGCGGAGGAGTACGACCCTGTAGCAGCCTGCTCAGCCAACTGCTTCATTCGAACCAGGGCGTTGTCGATTGTCTGCAGAGCACCTTCCATAGTCTGCAGTAGGCTGATACCATCCTGCGCGTTACGTGCGCCTTGCTGCAGGACAGCGATATCAGCCCTCATCAACTCTCTTACAGCCATTCCTGCTGCGTCGTCCTTGGCACTGTTGATGCGCAAGCCCGAGGACAGCCTTCCGACCGACTTGGCCAAGGCATCGTAGCTTTGCCCCAAATACCGAGCGGCAGTTGCTGCCATAATGTTATTCTTTATTGCTAACATACGCTTGGCTCCTTAAAAAATACCCCAATTTAGTGACCTCTTGCTTAAGAAACTTTTAACTTGAAAACGAACACGTAGTTTCATTGCGTTTCAGAGGTCTTTATCGACCAAAACAAATTGGACTTAAGGGATTTCTTTATAGAAAATAATGGCTAAACCAACGGACCTGTAATATGAGACTTAGGGACACTGATATCGCATTTACATAATTAAAAACACCCAAGAATTTACAGGAGTTTAGAGAGCCACCAGCATTTATCTCCGAAAACATGTAACTTTTAGAGTATTGGACAAATCGTTGGTCGGCGCGCCAATGGCTGATGTCCCCTTATATGCCCACGACACTTTTATTATTCATGCCTTAGCGAACGCACAGCCGATTATTTTTACATTGGCGCGCGAAGTGCACGCAATGAATCCCGCGTATAAGGAATCGACCGAGCCTGTCAGAATAGAGGTCCGTTGATACCCTTGGTCGGGCGTCAGATACAGAAACTATGGAATATTGCTGAAAAGCAACTATGCAACTACAGATCGGCAAACAAAGACAACAAAACGGCCAGAGAATTTTGCTTGCGTTCGACTGTCACGAGCTATGGGTATATCAGCTTGGCGTACTGGGATACAAACTTGACATAATAATAGGGCTTAAGGGCAGATACATACTGGGGTGGGACGAACAGATGCGACCTCTACCGGCGAATTCCAGGCTCATTACCCTCGATGAAGCGCTGCGCTCGAGTACAGATTACTACTGCATCATCACTCACAATATAACAGATTTGCTCGACATTAAATCACGGCCGGAGCCCAGGCTTATTGTGCTGCACTCGAACCTCGAAGGACGCCTGCAGGAAGAGCAATGCAATATCGATCCACAGAAGCTAAAAGAGATGCTACACCGATACTTGAAACTCATAGGTGGTCATGCTGTAGCTACATCCATGTTCAAAGGCGAATCTTGGGGCTTGACGGAGGATATAGTGTACTTCGGGATAAACATCGACGACTATCTACAATACTCCGGCGAAGAAGCAGCCGGCCTTCGAATCTGTAATTTCATAGATAGTCGTAGGAAAATACTGTTATAGGACCTGTACGAAAAGGCATTCAGTGGACTTCCAGTACGACTTGTTGGACACAATCCGAATATGTTAGGCGTCGAAGCAGCCAAGAATTGGGACGACCTGAAAAGTATATTACAGTCACATCGTTTTTACATTCATACCGCTGATCCACGATTTGAAGCAGGCCTTAATATGGCCATGGCCGAAGCTATTGCTGCAGGACTACCCATTATCGGTAATCATCACCCTACGTCACCAATCAAACACGGCGTGAGCGGTTTTCTGAGCGATAAGCCGAAAGTTCTGCGTAAATACGCCAGGATGCTTCTCGAGGATAGAAACTTGGCAGTACTTATGGGTCGACAGGCAAGAAAGACAGTCATGCATCGGTTCTCTCTGAACAGATTTAAAACCGCATTTCTGCAATCGATCGAGACCGCCCGGCAGAAGCGGTATAACAAGCTCGTCAGTGTCCTATAAATCTTATAAAAGATGCACACAAAGGCTAATTTGCTTCATTTCCATACATCCGTGGGCAAGGAATCAGTAAAATTGCGGTCTGCTCATGCAAGCATGTCAATCCGACTGTGGTCTATCCCCAGTTGTGGCTGGGAACTGTCTTGTTGAGTATCATGGCTCAAGAACCACTCAGCAGGTGCTTCCCTGTTAGAACCGCCCTCTCGCGTGAAGCTGTGCTGATTGGAACCATCCTGGAATAATTGTTCCTGATCAGCTTGCCTCTGTGGCGAATCTTCAAGTTGTACATCAAGTTGCCTTATTTGAATGCCGGAATCTGCTAAGGATCGTATTATCTGGGGAAGCACTTGCTCTATCTCACACCTGGTTTCTGCCTTGCTGACCTGCAGCAAGCCTGTTATCTCGTCCTGCTGTTGCTCAAATCTTACGCATACGCTGCCAAGTTCCGGTGGATTGAGGCGGATTGTAATCTGAGTGTTAACCGGACGAACGGAAGCGTGAATAGACTCCAAGATTTGCTCAGTTACGCTCTTAATCTCTTCCTGGGACAGAGTACTGTTATGTGCTAGATTGGGCTGAGGTTGACTAAATGAGGCCTGAGACACTTTTAACTGAGGATCCCCAGAAAGAGGTGTCGGCTCCAAAGTTACATTTGAGCTGCTCCTGACAAAACCATTCTGATCCTTGACCTTTTCTGTAGAGATACTAAGTTGGGCTGAGCTAAGAGTTCGCAGAAAGGATTTTTCAGGCAGATCATCAGATGTTTGTTGGGAGGCGCTTTCGCCACGCTTCGATATCACTTCGGCTACGGCAGACTTGTCGGTATCAGATGCAGCGTTAGTTTCGCTTGAGGTCTTAGATGTGATTAACAATTGCGATCGGCTCTTGGGGGCTTCTTGTCCTCCGTGCAAAGTGTCGCTCTTCGGTGCCTCCAACTGTACGGCAGAATCCAAAACGGAAGCTATGCCTGAGCCTTTTTTCCCATCCGCATTTACCTGGCTATCAGGCAGGACTGATCTGCTGTCTAAGCTCTCGCTTAACGCTTGGCTATCTTTGGTCTTGATAATGAGGTCCTGGTTGGCAGGAGGTGCCTCTTGCAGATTCTCTTCACTTGTCAGCGGCCTGGCTTCAGAAATCAGCAGCCGGGGTTCAGGGATCAGCGGACTAGGTGAAGCCTCCTCTGATCCCCGATCCCTGACCCCAGCTTTAAGTAGCTTAGCTGTCAATTGCTTGTCAATTAACGGTTCGCCTTCTATAAATAGCTGTTCGTACTGTTTGGTCAATAAGACTTCGGGTCGGTCAAGCTTTTCGCTAGAGACCGATCGAAGATACTCAGACGCGATTTGACCGTTTTCGTCCGTAAGGAATATCTTTTCATTTGCTTCAGTATCCTGATTTGTGCGAGTTCCAAGAGAAGCCAATAGAGCAGGTGGTAAAGATATTGGTCCCTGTTTGTGAGCCACGATATCCAGCAGATTCTGTTGTAGTGTTTCGGCTTCTACACCGAGGACAAGCTGTTCCTGCGCCGAACTCACCGTGTCATCTGAACAAATACATAATTCGGCTTCTGCCTCGTTAAGGGTCTGAGGGAATGTGATAAGAGTTTGCGCATTCAGCTCTGCGCAACCGTTGTCATTGATTTTATAAGACTTTTCATCAACCGTTGTACTGGGCAGATTCGCGTTATCCTTCGTACTGTCCGGTGCAGGCTCAGACTTACTCGGCTCATTGTTCGATTGTACAAGCCCTTTGGCCTTTGCCTCGTTAAGGGTCTGAGGGAAAGTGATAAAAGTCTGGACGTTCAACTCTGCGCAATCGTTGTTATTGATTTTATCAGACGTTTTATCAACCGCTGTACTGAGCAGATTTGCGTTATCCTTCGTACCGCCCGGTACAGTCTCAGACTTATTCGGCTCATTGTTTGATTGTAAGAGTCCTTTAGCTTTTGCCTCGTTAAGGGTCTGGGGGAAAGTGATAAAAGTCTGGGCATTCAACTCTGCGCAGTCGTTGTTATTGATTTTATCAGACGTTTCATCAACCGCTGTACCGGGTAGATTCTCGCTATTTTCCGTACTGCCCAGCGCAGGTTTAGACTTATTCAATCCATTATTCGATTGCACGAGCCCTGTCGAAGCAGTGCCTGCTACTATAGCATCGATTGCAGTTATTAAGTTCATATTCATAGCGCAAACCTCACCCTAACATATCAGAAATAAGCAACAGACATGCCATATTAAAAGAAGATTGCATAGTGATTTATAAGTACTTATTTGAACAACGGTTATATATTACAAAAAACTCCGCAATCGTTGCAAAGATTATGCCCGACCTTTGCAATACGGACAATAGTTCCTTATGCAGGCAAAAACTTCCAGCTCATAGTGGTTTATTGTACGTGACGACTAAGGCATGAAGGTGTTGTAAGGCAGCGTTTGGGGGAGCATAAGTGCGCAAGCTATCGCACGTGGTTGTATAGAAACCTGACACTGCCGCGACTACACTGGATGACGAAGACTAATTTATAGGCTTGTTTTTGAGCCTGCAGGACATTCACGCAGTGAAAATGGCAATTCTGGGACATCTGGCACGAGTGTTGCTAATATTTAATCGCAGAGAAATTATGTTTGGAAAGCCGGGAAGAATATGCCCAAGACAAACAACATCGTTGACCTTCTCGATGCAGGAATACAGGCTGAAAGCCTTCGGCAAAAGGCGATTGCTAACAACATTGCCAACCTTGAGACGCCCGGATACCGCAGGGTCGATGTTAAGTTCGAGCAGTTGCTGGCTAAGGCTCTTAACTCAGTTGGCAAAGTCGATCTTAACGAAATTGAGCCTGAACTTCATCAACCTATGCAAAGCCCTGTGAAGTCAAATGGTAATGACGTTAGCTTGGAAGCCGAGGTCGGTGAAATGGTCAAGAACAGTCTGCGACATAAGACATACATTAGGCTTTTAAGCAGGAAGCTCAGGCAAATCGAATTAGCGATAGACGTAAGCTGACAAAGACAAGGATTATTAGATTTTAGAGGATATTCGCAGTTAGCTTCAAAGCTGCAGTAAGGGAATACGGCAAATGGAAGTCGACAAAACGTTTGGCCCCATAGATATAGCTATCTCGGGAATGCGGGCACAGGGCAGACACATGGAGGTGATTTCGTCAAATGTCGCTAATGCCCGTACGACTGACGCCGGCAATGGGCAACCATATCGACGGCTTGAGGCTATGTTGAAAACGCAGGACGAAGGTATCAGCGGTGTGATGCTGGACGAAATCATGGAGGACACGAGCGATTTCCAGAAGCTTTTCGATCCAGGGGATCCAAGGGCGGATGAGCATGGATACGTAGTCATGCCAAACGTGAATCTGCCAATCGAAATGATGAATCTGAGTATTGCAACCCGCACATATCAAGCCAACGCAGCGGTTCTGAAGCGTTACCAACAGATGGTCGAAACCGCGCTGGAGTTACTGCGATAAGTGAAGGATGAGACTATGATTGACCTAAACGCCAACGTGAATTCGGTTTTGCCCAATGTGGGTGTGCCAATACCCAAGGCTGACAATGGTACAGCTACACAATCGAATTTTTCTGACGCTGTAAAGACGGTCGGCAAATATGTGTCCAAGGTTGACGACATCCAACAGTCCTCAGATATCTCCATAAAGGAGCTACTGACAGGCAAAAACACGGACATCACCGCGGTGGTCTCGGCTGTGGCAAAGGCCGATGTAAGCTTCAAAGTTCTCGTGGGCGTCAGAAATAAGTTGATCGAGGCCTATAAGCAAACAATAAATATGCCCCTGTGAATCTTCGGTCCATAATCACTCGCACCTGCGGTTACGCGAGTGCAGGCGATAGACGACGGCCTACGCATTTGGCAAGCAGTGACTGCTAACAGACAAAGGATTCAATGAATCTTTTACGAAAGCTAACATTAATCTGGCAGAAGATAAGCTTAATCCAGCGGGCCCTTCTGATTACTGTAGGATTGACACTGCTGGTTATCGGGGGGCTACTCGTTCATTGGGCGCGTAAACCTGACATGAGAATGCTGTACCAAGGATTAGCTCCCTCGGAAGCGTCCAAGATCACAGAGAAGATCAGCGACAAAGACGTTCCTTACGAACTGCGAGATGGGGGCACAACAATTTATGTTCCAAAGCAAAATGTCTATCAGCTTCGCCTGGATATGGCAAAGGAGGGGCTTCCCACCGGCGAGCAAAGCGGCTACAGGATCTTCGATGACGAGAAGATTGGCGTCAGCCCGTTCGTTCAGAACGTCAACCTCAAACGCGCACTGCAAGACGAGCTCGCCAAGAGCATCCAGATGATAGACGGAGTAGCCCACGCACGCGTGCACATAGTAAGCAATGAGCAAAAGCTATTTGCATCAACAGGTGAAGAGACCACCGCATCGGTGGTTCTCCGACTCAGACCCGGCTATAAGTTAAGCGCGGTTAATATAGCCGCAATCACAAATTTAGTCTCAGGGAGTGTCAAGGGACTCAAATCCGAAAATGTAACGGTGATAGACAGCCAAGGACACCTTCTTTCCAGCAGCTCAGACCAGACAATGATTAGCGGGGCTGGCACTGTGCACGATTACAGGGAAAGAGTGGAAGCAAGTCTGGCGAAAAAGGCTGAAGATATGCTCACAGCGGTTCTAGGAACAGGCCGGGCAACGGTGAGGGTTAGCGCAGTTATCGATATGAACAGCGTCAATACCGTTACGGAAACATACGAGCCAAGCGCAAAGGTGCCCACAAAGGAGGAAATCACAACAAACTCAGAGACCGAACAGGCTCGCGCGTCAGGAGAAGCTGGAGCAATAACTCCCGGGTCAACAAAGAAGGACGAAACAGTCATAACCGAATACGAAGTTGGCAAAACAGTAAAACAGCAGGTCATTCTGCCTGGCGAGATTAAATCCTTGTCCGTTGCGGCCTTTGTTGACCTATCGCCGGCAGATGCAAATGAGGCGGACGCCGCCAGCCAAGCGGCACCAATAATGCAGCTTTCTGACGTGGAGGATATTATTAGAAATGCGCTGGGACTTAAACAGACAGATGAGTTGAAAGTGGTCCAGGTTAAGTTCCATCGCCAAGCTGAACCATTGTTGCAAGAAGAGCCTTCCAATTGGGCACGCTACATTGCAATCGCACGCAATGCGAGCCTGGGTATTATGGCTATTTGCGCGTTGCTTGTCTTCCGAATATTTAACAGCGCAAGAAAAAAAGCTGCATCAGCGACAGGATCTGGGCAATTGCCGTTGGTTGAGGGGCCAACCGGTCTTCTTCCAGCCGGTGAGAGTGCTTCAGAACAATTAGCGCTGCGCAGACAAATAGCCGGTGCACTGCGAAGCAATCCGGAGCAAGTCAGGCAATTGTTTACCAGTTGGATCGAAGAAAAGCAGTAGGTGCCAACATGGTGCTGACAGGGAAACAAAAAGCTGCGATGCTACTAATGAACCTCGATGTTGGGACCGCTTCCGAACTACTCAAAGGTATCAAACCAGAAACAGTTCAAGATCTGGCGGTCGAACTGAGCTATCTCGACGCCGCGGGCTACAACAACAGCAAACAGGGCGCCGAAATCGCAAGGCAATTCTACAGTTCACTGCAGAGTCAACCAACATTTCACTTCAAAGGTTTTCTAAATGAAATGCTCAAGAGTACGGTCGGTGACGAAAAGGCAACGCAGATCCAGACACAAATCCAGGATTTACTATACAAGCGTGACCCTTTCATAAATATCCGTTCAACCGACCTAAAGACACTGGCATCAGTGCTGGAAAATGAGCACCCTCAGGCTGTTGCTGTGGTTTTATCAGAAATGCCAGCCAGAAAAAGTTCAGAGATCATCGGCTTGTTGGGAGAGGGCATGAGACTAAGCGCAATCAGCAGGATGACAAGTGTCGAAAATGTGACAACCGAAGCAAAGGGACGCATAGCGGAGACAGTCAATAAGCGCCTTGAAGCACTTGCAGCTTCGAGCAAAAACGGTGCTGTGCAAGCGCGTCCCGACGAATCCTTGCGTAAAGTCGCGGTGATCTTGCGAAACCTGGAAAAAGAGCTTCGAGACGGCATACTCGATGCTATCCAGAAAAAAGACAGCGAAGCCAGCACAAAAGTAAACAACTTAATGATAGTCTGGGACGATATCCCACAGGTAGCTGACAGGCCGCTACAAGAGGCGCTGCGAGGCATCGACGAACGGCAACTGGCGCTTGCCCTACGAGATGCTCCAGACAATATCACCCAAAAGATAAGGGCCAACATTTCCGAGAGAGCCGCGGCTCTTGTGGATGAAGAAGCGTCCCTCATGTCAGCTCCAAAAAAGGAGGAGATTAAAGAAGCCAGGGAGAAAATCGTTGGCACTCTGCGCGAAATGAACAGCAAAGGTGAACTCAGTTTTGTAGAAGAATGATAAGATGTCCGGTACCGTAGAAATACACCTGGACAAACCAGTAACGTCGGTAACGATCCTTAACGATTACAGTGGTGAATGCCCCAGTAACATCCGTCCGAATGGCGTGACATATACTGATGGTGGCATGCCCAGTGATGAAGGGCTTAGCTCAACCATTGATACTCAACAAGCCAGGGCTGTCGCCGAACTGGAAGAACAAAAGGCTGGGTTAGCAAGGGCCCATCAAACACTCCGCGTAATCGCCGACAAACTCAATCAGCTCTACACCGACGTATTGGCTAGGCATAAGGATGAGATAGCCAGACTTTCAGTGGAGATAGCCAACAAAGTATTGATGCAGAAAATAGAAAAAGGCGACTACAAAATCGAAGCTATCGTTAAAGAGGTCCTGAAGAATGCCCCCGTACACCAAGATATAGTGGTGCATCTAAATCCTGATGACCTGGTTCAATGCCAGAAGCTGCAAGAGGATGACCCGAGCAGCGGCTTCACAAAGATTAAGTTTGTTGCCGATCCAGGTATCGGGCGAGCAGAATGCCTGGTCGAGACGCCGAAAGGCATAGTTAAATCGCTCATCGATGAGCACATGGAACGAATTATTGAGGCACTTACGAAAGTGAAATAATGAGTACGGCGTCGAGCGATACAAATAGCTCTTCGATCGATTTTGAGCAGTTCCGTTCAGCCTTGGAGAACGTGAATCTGCTGGACTGCCAGGGTTATGTGGTGCGTGTGTCCGGTATGACGGTTGAATCGGCTGGGCCAGTTGTGGGCTTAGGTGAGCTCTGCGGAATCCATATTCGGGATGGCAGGCGTGTGCTGGCTGAGGTGGTGGGTTTCCGCAACGACCATCTCATTCTGCTGCCGCTGGAACATATCGAAGGCATATCACCAGGTGATACGATAACAGCCCGGACTACTGTGCGCCATATCGGCCTGAGCGAGGCTGTTCTGGGCAGAGTGCTGAACGGACTGGGAGAGCCAATAGACAATAAAGGGCCTTTACCAGGGACAGAACAGCGGCCATTAGACATAAGCAGCCCACCACCATTGAGCAGGGAAAGAATTACAGAGCCATTGGCTCTGGGCATTCGGTCGATTGATAGTGTGCTGACCTGCGGCAAGGGCCAGCGAGTCGGTATCTTTTCAGGTAGCGGCGTGGGCAAAAGCGTGCTACTTGGAGACATTGCGAATTCAAGCGAAGCTGCTGTCAACGTTGTGGCTTTGATTGGCGAGCGTGGCCGGGAGGTCCGAGAATTTCTCGAAGAAAACCTCGGCGCCGACGGTTTGGCCCGCAGTGTAGTCGTGGTCGCTGCGTCTGACGCGCCACCAATTCAGCGAGTAAAAGCAGCGTTTGTGGCAGTGACAATCGCCGAATACTTCAGGGACAAAGCCAAGAACGTTCTGTTCATGATGGACTCACTCACACGCTTCGCTCAAGCACAGCGGGAGATAGGTCTTGCAGCGGGTGAACCACCTGCAACAAAAGGATACTGCCCAAGTGTTTTTTCTCTGATGCCGCGTCTGATAGAGAGGCTCGGCTGTGCCGAAAACGGCAGCATCACGGGTATCCTGACAGTGCTGGTTGAAAACGACGACCTTGCTGATCCTGTAGCAGACAGTGCCCGGAGCTTGCTTGACGGGCATATAGTACTGTCGCGGAAACTGGCCGACAGAGGACACTATCCGGCTGTAGACATTCTGCTAAGTGTCAGCCGACTAATGCCTGCAGTGGTCAGCAAAGAACACAGAACTGCCGCTCAGAAGCTAAAAGAAATATACGCCATATATACCGATGCTGAGGACCTGATAAACATAGGCGCATTTTCTCCCGGCAGTAATCAACACATCGATGGAGCGATTACATTGATCGATAGAATAAACGCCTTTCTCATCCAGCCGGTACGCCAAAGAACCAGCTTTCGGGAAACCGTAGAGCAGTTGACTGCTATTACGCAGGCCTGGGACCAGATGCTAAGTATTAAGAATTAACGAGTAACAAGAATTAAAGGCTTAGCCTTTAAATGAAAAAATTCGTATGGCGTCTGCAACGTGTTCTCGACATCAAGAAAAAAGAAGAACAGGCAAAACGAACAGAACTGTTCCAGCTAACAGAAAGGCTTGCTCAGACACGAGGTAAACTGCTCAGACAACAGCAAATATTGAGAGAGATTATAAGGAACATAGCCGAAAGGAGAGCCGACGAGCGGTTAAGCGAACAAGAATTTCTCCTGAGGCACTCGACGACGAACGATGATCAAATTAAGAGGCTTAAGAATGAACTGAGCGTACTGGAATCGAAACAAAAGCAAAAGATCGCTGAAGTTCTAAAGATAAGACAATTCAAAGAAGGGCTCGAGAAACTACAAGCGACGGCAAAAAGAGAATTCATAAAGGAACAAGAAAAGCTTGAACAAAAAGATTTGGACGAAGGAGCCACTGTCACCTATGCCCGAAAGACAGGAGCCAGGTAGTGATAGATGGCAAAGTAAAAGTCCACTTTAACATGGCAGAACACAGTTAGGAGAAAACTGGTGAATAAAAAGCTGATAATAATAATGGCAGGGGCAGGTTTGTTGAGTTTTTCGGGTGCGTTTGTCCTGGCACGGCTGACCAAGAGCACTGCCCCAGCACCTCCGAGTCAGTCAGCACAGTCAACAACGGCAAGCAGCCGAGCAGAGCTGAAAGTGCCTTATCAACAAGCTGACTCGCTCGGCACTACTGGGATGGAGGAGCAGACGACAGAGAAAACCCTGGCGGAACGACACTTAAAGGAGCTTATCTTTGACGTTCGCGAGAAGATGCAAGAGTATGACCAGAAGCTACAAAGCCTCGAGAAGCGAGAGCAAAGACTTCAAATCACTCAGGAGACACTGCGAAAAGATATAGAAGATTTGGACAATCTGCGAGTAGAACTTTCATCGGCTGTCGTCAGTCTTAAGAACGAGCGCGACAGGCTACAGAAGAGCAGGGTTGAAATAGGCAAGGCTGAAAAGACCAACCTGCTGTCCATCGCAGCTACCTATGACAAGATGGACGCTTCAAGTGCAAGCCAGATATTGACCAATATGTGCACGTCTCAAGTATCAAAGGTTGGTGGAGGTATGCAAAACAGTATGGATGACGCAGTGAAAATACTGCACTATATGACTGAGAGAACCAAGGCCAAACTATTAGCAGAATTAGTTTCAACTGAGCCCAAGCTTGCAGCGGTTCTATGCCAGAGATTGAAACAAGTGGTCGAGAGAGAGTAACAATATGGATATTGCGACAATAATTGGAATACTGCTGGGCTTTATGGTCATCACAAGTGCCGTAGTAAGCAGTAGCGGCTGGCAAATATTCATTCACTTGCCGTCAATGGCCATAACTATAGGAGGAATGTTATGCGCGACCCTTATACATTTCTCGCTGCCACAATTTTTGGGGATATTCTCGGTAATCAAAAAGACAATTGTCACCAAAATACCATCACAGAAGGAGCTGATCCAGAAAATGGTCAACTTCGCCGCCATCAACAGGCGCGACGGTGCCTTGGCCTTAGAACCAGAAATCGCCAACCTCAGTGACCCGTTCTTCGTCAAAGGTTTGCAGATGCTCGTGGATGGACAGGATTCTGAATCTATTCGAGATCTTTTAGAGCCGGAGATTCAACACCTCCAAGAACGCCATTACAAAGGCAAGAAGATACTGGAGTTCATGGGCGCGGCAGCGCCGGCATTTGGGATGATAGGTACACTTATTGGCTTGATCCAGATGCTAAGGACGCTGGAGTCTCCTGAATCAATCGGTCGGGGAATGGCAGTAGCGCTGCTTACAACATTCTACGGGGCCCTGACGGCCAATCTAATTTTTCTGCCGCTGGCAGGGAAGCTGGGTATTTACTCAAAAGAAGAGACAACAGCAATGGAAATGATTGCGGAGGGCCTCTGCGCCATTGCGCAAGGTGACAATCCAACCATCGTCAGGGAAAGGATACAAGCGTTCGTCTCACAAAATAGACGCCAAGAAGTGAAAGCAACTGTCTAATGGCTGGCACAAGTAAAAAGGTACAAGCGGATGAGGATTCTGCCGGCGCACCTGAATGGATGGTGACTTTCAGCGATTGTATGACGTTGCTTCTGACGTTCTTCGTTCTGCTTTTGACCTTCTCCTCATTTGACGACAAGGTTTTCCGTAAGATGGAGACATCGTTGGCTGAGGCGTTGCCCTCAGTGGGCATGTCGCTCACTAAGGACAGGGAGGCTTTTACCGAAGTTAAACAGATAAAGTATAACAAAGAAATTGACAAGGGCAGTGAGAAACCAACTTTGGAGGGGAATATCGAAGCTAATCCGAAAGAGGAGACGGAGTTTTTAGAATTTCAGAATAAAAAGGTTTTCGTGACCCCGTCAAGTAGAATTTTCTGGGGTAAGGGAATCCTAATCTCGGCTGAAGGGCGGAGGACTTTGTCGGATATTGCTGAGTTGCTCAAGGCGATCCCTAATAGGATCGTAATAAGTGAGAACGAGCATGACAGCACGGGCAACCAAGATGTTGGGCTGAAACGTACATGGGCCATAACAGAATACTTAACGAATAAACATGGGCTCGACAAAAAGCGGTTCGGCATCTCTACAAGAAGTACAATCCCAGAAAAAAACGGATTGGACAACATAGGGTATGCCACGAATCGAAAAGACAGTCGCAGACTCGAAATCGTGATATTAGAACGGAGCATTTACCGTTGAAAACCAGCTCCCGCGCACAAGACGAGGGGTCATCTAAGGTACCAGCATATATAGTCACATTCTCTGATATGGTGACATTGCTGCTGACATTCTTTGTGATGCTGCTGAGCCTTGCTGAGGTTCAGGACCCCGAGCTTTTTAACAAAGGTCGCGACTCATTCTGGCAGTCTGTAAAATACTGCGGACTTGGGCCGTTACTTGGCAAAAGAATGCGAACAGATATGGGTGAAATGAAAATCAAATACTCAACAAGCGATCCTAACAATATATCAGAGACCAGAGGTATAGATGAACAAAGAGAGAAACTTCGTCGAGCTTTCGAGCGGATAAGGCAATCAATGGCGACAATGCCATCGCAAATCGTGGCGGCGAGCACAAACTTTGCGGTAACCGACATTCAGTTTGCCTCTGGCCAAGCAACTTTGAATGAATCGGCAAAGCGATTTTTGGCTGATTTCTGCCTGGACCTGCAACAAAGCCATGACTCCGAGCCTGGTACTCTGTACGTACTCGGCTTGGCTGGTGATGAAGCGACAGAAAAAAAACAGTGGCTACTGTCCGCTGAGCGAGCACGCGTGGTAGCTGACCTCCTGCAGCAGATATTGTCATTCGACTCAGCTCGTCAGGGTCAGTACGATGTGCTCGGCAACAGACATGAATGGTCCGTTCTGTGGTGGGGGGCCGGACCGGGAGGGCAATGGGCCGGTCAAGATAGCCCTGTTCCAAAACAATCTCAAATCTTGATTGCCGTTCTCAAGAACAACATTTGAGCTGCGCAACCGTCAAGTTTTTCGACAGTCTGCTCCGTCATGCAACAAAATCCAGACGAAAAACCAGCATTAATAGCGTATAAAGGTATATTTTCACTTTCAGGCACATCATTTGCACAACGACCAGTGGATGCAGCAATTTGCGGCAGTCCGATATTCGAATGTCGTAACTTCCGCAATAAATGCCATAGAGGAAATTGAAATATATGTTTGTGCGATCTGACTCGGGCAGCGTGACCAGATATAGACGCAGGACTATTGCGTTCGCAGCACTATTGGCCCTGGGCGGAGCTGTTGTACTAATTGACCGGGCTCATTCCGCCGCTCAGCTAACAAACCAACAAAGCCCCAAACTCGATACAGGCGTAGCCCCGGCGGACAAGAACAGTTTCTCGGAGCAATTCACAGAAAACCTTAGCAATCAAGAACTGTTCTTCAAAATGACGATTTCCGTCATTTTAGTAATCGCGCTTGGTGGAGCTGCTTTTTACCTGTCCAAGAGATTTCTGCCGAGAATAACTAATTTACCTGGCAGGGAAATCCACGTTCTTGAAACAGCCCACCTCGGCTCGCGCAAGGCCGTTCATCTTGTCGAGGTAGGCAACCAACGGCTTCTCATCGGCAGTACCGCAGAGACCATCACAACCCTGGCTGATGTAACAGACGCGGCATCAAATCTACAAAGACAACAGCAAAATAACAATGTGATTTGAGAGGACTTATGTCCTGTAGAATTATCAAAACCTTCTTTGTGATATTGCTCATTTTGGCAATGACACATCCATCGCTTGGGCAAACTAATAATGCATTCAGGCAAATCTCCATTCCAGCCCAAAGCAGCAGTGCCGCATCCAATGTGAATGCGAATGCCGTGCCCAGCATTAGTGATCTTGTTACTATGCTGGATAAGGCTACAAGCAAGGACGCTGCGGGGAAAGACTGGTCAACGCCGATGAAATTAGTGATTATCTTTACTGGTCTGGCGATTTTGCCCAGTCTCTTGGTTATGATGACATCGTTTACACGAATTGTCATCGTTCTTGCGTTTGTTCGCCGGGCGTTAACCACGCAGACTATACCACCAACTATCGCAATTATTGGTCTGGCTCTCTTTCTCACCCTGTATACGATGGCTCCTACATACGCCAAAGTCAACACGGAGGCAATCCAGCCTTATCTCGCAGATGAGATTGACTTTGCAACCGCGGGAGCAAAGGCTGGATTGTGCCTTAAGGAGTTCATGCTACGACAATGCAGACAAGCGGATTTAGCGCTTTTTGTGCAGATGGCCAAGATAAACACGCCCAATAAGCCTATGGATATCGGCCTGCATATAGTAATACCGGCTTTTATCATTAGTGAGTTCCGTACAGCGTTTGAGATAGGCTGCCTTTTGTTTATACCTTTTTTGCTAATTGACATGGTAATCGCGAGTGTCTTGCTCAGCGCAGGGATGATAATGCTGCCGCCGGTGATGATTTCGCTGCCCTTTAAGTTGATACTGTTCATTCTTGTTGACGGCTGGGGATTATTAGCGAAGAGCCTAAGTCTTGGCTTTAATTAAAGATACCCATGACAACGTTGCGCCTGAGCTAAAGAAACTCTGCTGGTTAGCAATTTGATAGGGACAGAATAATATGGATAGCAGTTTTGCTCTTTATCTTGGTAGACACACACTTGAGACGGCTTTGCTATTAGCGGCACCTATTTTGTTAACGTGCATGATCGTTGGTGTTACCGTTACGCTGCTTCAAGCTGTGACTTCCATACGCGATATGACACTAACTATGGTGCCGAAGCTGCTGGCTGTAGGCATGGTAATGCTACTACTCGGCGGCTGGATGCTTCAGGTTGCACTTCGATTTACGAATGAGATATTTGCTCATATCCAGAACGTCGGACACTAACAGCGGATGACAAAATGGTCGAAAAACTGCTTATCTTTCTAATGATTCTGACGCGAATTTCGGCCTTTTTCTTGCTGGTACCGGTCTTTAGCTGGATGACTATTCCAGTCAGGATCAAAGTATCGATGGCAGTACTGCTGGCAATATTTTTTTCGGTTATAGCGCCTACAACTATTACTGCCAGAGGTGTCGGCACTATAGAAGCGGTGCTATTAATTGCCAATGAAGCAACATACGGCTTGGCACTGGGATTGATTGCATCGCTTATATTCTCCGCGGTCAAATTCAGCGGTCGGATAATCGAGAGACAAATGGGCTTAGCGATGGCGCAGATCATGGACCCTCTCAGCAGTGAGCGGACACGACCACTTGGCAGCTTATTAGAGATGATATTCGTGTTATTATTTCTCGGTGCCAATGGTCACCATCTACTGATTCTAATTATCGCACGAAGCTATGAGGCGTTTCCTGCAGGTCAAATACCAACGGTGTCAATTCTGGCGGGTGGAGTAGTCGAGGCAGGCTCAACAATGTTCGTGGCTGGGCTAAGATTAGCCGCACCTATGCTGGCAGCTTTTTTGTTATTGATGATTGTGTTGGCGATCTTGGCTCGCGCCGTTCCAGAGATGAATATTTTATTCATCAGTTTCCCATTGCGTGTGGGGCTGGGTTTACTTATGGCAGCGATATTCTTACCCTTTATTAATGGATTTGTCAGTGAATTTGCCGAGTGGATGGGTAAGCTGCTTCCGCTATAGCAACAGACAGAATCAGGTTGTTAGTCTTAGTTTTTGCCACGTCGCTGACGCGTAGAATTATGCCAGGGATAGGTCATGCCAGAGCAGCCGGCCGCTGAAAAGACAGAACAACCAACACCAAGAAAACTACAAAAGGCCAAAGAGCAAGGTAGTGTTCCAAAGAGCCAGGAGCTGGCGTCTGTGGCGGCCCTTATGACCCTTTTGCTGACAGTAGCCTTATCGGCGCCTAACCTGCTTCGACACTTTATGATTGAAGCTACAGATTGTCTTTCCGGCAATAACACCATTTTTACCAACAGCAAAACATTCGTAGACTTCGCAAACGGTAGAATGATTGATTGGCTGCTTTTGATCAGCCCCATTTTTGCAGCACTTTGTGTGGCAACGGCAATGGCCAACATTGTAGTTGGGGGCTTTAATCTCTCAAGTAAGACGATACAGTTCAAGTGGAACTCGATAAATCCAGCATCAGTACTGCAGCGCCTATTTAGTATGCAATCGCTGGTGCGTCTTGGAGCATCGATAGCCAAATTGCTTTTTATTGGATTCGTAGCTTGGCTATACCTGCAGGGCATGCTTGAGAAACTCGCGACACTACGGTGGGCATGGTCTCTTCAGATAATCATCGTTATCGCGAGGATCATATTCGGGCTGTGCGTTCGAATCGGGATAGCGCTATTGGCTATTGGATTGTTGGATGCATTCTATCAGAAATGGCGGCACATCCAAGAGCTAAAAATGACACGCCAAGAGGTCAAACGAGAACGCAGAGACACGGAAGGTTCCCCCGAATTAAAAGTGCGGATACGCCGGATTCAAATTCAATTGTCTATGCGACGGCTGCGTCAGGAAGTGCCCAAGGCCAGCGTCATCCTTGTCAATCCAACGCATGTGGCTGTGGCGCTACGTTACGAGGCCAAGACAATGGAAGCGCCCATAATGGTAGCTAAAGGAGCAGACCATCTGGCTGAGAAAATCATAGAAATCGGACGCTCCTACGGTGTGCCCATTGTCAGAAGGCCAGAGTTAGCGAGGACGATATATTCGACCGTTGAGCCCGGCAGCGCCATTCCAGAGATGTTGTACGTAGCAGTAGCTGAGGTGCTGGCTATGCTGCATCGGCTACGTCACAGAAGCAAAACTTAAGTTAGTTATGCGCTTAAGCCTAAGGCAGCCAACTGGTTTTGAAGTAAGGTCAACGTACTCTCAAGACGGGCAAAGCGGATGATTAGTCTGGCCTCCTTATCTTCGAGGCGCTCCTCTTCAATTTCAATTCGCTCCTGCAATTCCTTTATGGTATCGCCGACGTGTTCCTGGTCGATCTGTATTGAGCCGGTGGTTACCTTGAGCATTCTGTCAAGCACGTCTTCCATTGCACCGGTAAAGCCCTGCTTGACTCTGACTGTAGCCGTGAATGTCCCATTCTGGCTCAGGTCCACACTCAGCTGAAGACTGTTCTCCGGGTATACAGGATCACCGTTGTCATCAAAGGAGCTATCACCAGTAACGATGTTGCCGCTGTAAGTTGCGTCTCTATATGTGGACTCGCTTGAGAGTTTAATTTTGGCGCTTGTGATTGCACCGCCACTAATGGTTACTTCAACGTCGTAGCCGCCGGCGGTTGTATACTTACTGCTGGCACCGTAGAATTCAATAGTGTTGCTATTGGAGCTACCGGTTTTATCAGCGCCGATTACGGCCAAAACGCCCATATAGTTATCGGCAATGGCTTCATCGAAGGCATTGGTATCCAAGCTCAACATGCCGTCTTCGTCGAGCTCAAGACCGATTTGAGCGGGCATCAACAAAGGATCTACATCCTCGATGAAACCACTAGTTTGGGCTATTAGTGGTGTGCGCAGCAAATTATGGATCATGGAGACAACATAATCGCCCATAAGGATACCTGCTGTCTTAAGGACATCGTTGTAGCCGGTCTTTTCCTTGATATAGGTTATAGCACTATTATAGGCTTTAACCATGGAATTCAGTTTTTCCTTTACCGACTCTATATCTCTGGTCAGGGTTATTTCCTCGCCGTTGGAGTCGGTGGTGTCGTGCAAATGCAGCGTTACACCGTGAATGACATCGTCTACAGTATTAGAGCTTCTTTTGATCCAGCCATAGTTGTCGCCCTTTGTCTGTTCCTCAAATACGTAATTTAAAGGATCACTGGGAGTCAGGTTGCCGGAATTAATCGAAATCATAGGAACATCACCGACTGTATCGAGGAATGTAAATATCGTAGTACCATTCTCGCTCAACTTCTTGCCACTCACCGTTATATCGCCGGGATTTACATTTGACAATGCTTCAAGTGCGTTTTCAATATCGGAAGTTTTAGCATTGTGATTGATCGGATCAGTCGTTTGTCCGTCATAAGTTAAGGTAAAGGTACCACCAGATGGATTTGTGGTGGCTTCCAGCGTTTGCACCTCGGCAATTCCCGCTTGTGGGATTGGGAAGCCGTCAACCCTTATTTCGCTATCCTGAGCTGATTGGGTTTCGCTAAAGTTTGCTTCTGCAAAACCAGTCAGGTCCGCTGTGACAGAGCCACCCCGTGTTGATTGACTAATAGTCGGTAAAGTCATATCCGTTTGTCCGGTGCCCGGATCATAGGCCAGTGTAAGTGTCATCTGACTTGTGCCGGACTCATGATCTGTTAAAACTATCTTGCCGTTTTCCAGAACTGCCGTAGCAGTATCTCCGAAAGCGTCGTTAATCTCGGCAATAATATGAAAAAGCTTCGTATTGCCGGTAACATCCATATACACATCGACGGCAGTGCCATCGTGCTTGTTGCCGGTAATACGAATACGTTCGTCTCCAACGAGTGAACCCAGACTATCGTCAAATTGGTCCAAATCAATAATCTTAGTGCTTAAAGTAGCGTTGTCGCTGGCGACGGTAAGTTCAGAATCCGCCTGCCAGACCTCCGTGTTGGATGCGTTTACCGAGATTTCAAAATCGGTGCCGGCGTCATTGCCGTTCAGGACCAGATGATACATATCGTTAAAGTGCAGCAGACTGGCTGTAACGCCGGGATTGTTCGCTTCATTGTTAATCAGCCCCACCAGCTCTTCGAGTGTAGTGGTAGAGGTAGTGGTGATTACTGTCTCTTTGTGATTGTAAGAATAAATGAAGGTTCCTTCACCGACATAGTCTTCGGCGTATTCGAGTCCATCTGTATGCACCCATCGCTCGGCAGTAGCCAATCGATTGATCTGGACGGTATGGTTGCCTTCAAAGGCGTTATAGGACGCTTCGGCTGTTAATATATCTTCATCACTGGTAGCGGTTGTGAAGGCACGTAGCTCGTTGGCATCGGAAAGGGCGCTGATTGTGCTTCTTAAGGCATCGAGCTTGCTCTCGAGATCGCTGAGGGCATCTTTTCTCTCTTCCCAGAGGCTCTTGCGGCCCTGGTACATATTGAGCGTACGACGCTCAACAGCCATTAGTTGCTCAATGATCTTAGCCGTGTCAATGCCGGTAAAAAGACCTGGAAATTGTAAAGTAGACATTCTAGCCCACCTTTTATAAGTTACAACACTTTGCTACACATACTAATTAATGTTCAAACATGGCCAACGATTGCAGTTCATCCATTGCATTCGGCGTAATATTTGAACTGCTCGTTACTATATTATCGTTTGAAAGTCACGTCCACTTAAGTATTTGTTTCTCCTTTAGTTAACGAGCGGACACACACAGCAACTTCTTGGATTCGGTGCGAGCGAACTCGCATTGCTGCAGCAACTGGTGAATCTGTGTATTTTCAGGGTCCATTTCGAGCGCATCACGCATCTCAAAACAGGCCCGATCAAAGGCAACACCAGCGTAGTTAGGTGAATTAGACTGTGTATAAGCACGCCCGAGTTCAACAAAAACAATGGCGGCCAAGCATCTTGCATGCAATTTTCTTTTCTCAGCGGCAATTGCATCCCAACTAACGTCCGGGAAAAGTTCTTCGCAGCTAAACATATCGGTAAATCGCTTTATCACGTCAAAATAACAATTGGCCTTTTCGGCGCTATTGTCTCTCAAAATAATATCTGATGTCATTCGGCGTAAATATAATGCGTCTTTTAAATGATGCGATGTTAAACCATGTTTTGCAAATCTTCGCATCATATCGTAGTTCTCAGCAATAATCAGACTCTCGTCAAACATGCCGATTTTATCGAAGACATCGATTCTAATGCACGTTCCGAACGGAACGGTTGGGAAACCGTGATGAAAAAGGTCCCGTATCAAACCTGTACGATTAGTGTATTCAGGCCTGTCAATTATCCGGATCGAGTTACCATCTTCATCAATCAGACAATCGTCACAGTAAACTAAGTCGGCTTCAGGGTACCGCTCGAACTCACGCAGATGCCTGGAAATAAAGTCCGGCGTGATCATGTCCTCGGCATTGAGCCTGATCCAGAACGATCCCTTAATTTTTCTTATGGCTGTATTGCACGCGCTTGCAAGGCCTGAGTGGTCCTTATAAAGGTAGTTGATTCTGGAATCGTTGTAACTAAGCACCTTGTCTTTGGTAGCGTCTGTGGAACCATCGTCAACAATAATGATCTCGAAATTCCTGTAGGTTTGAGCCAACACGCTTTCGACAGCCTTTTGGATATACCGGCTTGCATTGTAGGCTGGGATTACTATCGAAACAAGCGGTTCTGTCTTCGTATGAAGAGAGTCATTTAGATTGTCTTTAAGCCTTCCAGCCTCCACAGTGGTGCTATCGTCAGGAGTAACAAGTTCGCTCTGTGCGGTGTGCTCTCCTCTTTGACCAGCCGGTTCAGTACTTACCTGCAGATGATCTTCTATGCTTTGGCTGGGCACAAAAGTATCATGTTCGTTTTGAAACTGATTAGCCAGAAATTCCCTGGCAGCCGGGTTGTCGTGGTTCTGGATTTCTTTTTCAAGGTATCTAAGGCACCGCTGTTTTTTGCCAACGGCAAAGTAAGCTTTAGCTTTTAATAAATCAAAGTTTTTAAGTTTATTTGCAAGCTCACGGTCAACTCTTTCCAGGCCGTTAAGCACACTAATACATGTTACATACGCACCGCTTTGAAATAAAACCACAGCTCTATTAACTAATCCAAGCAGAGTTTTTTTATCGAGCGGCTCGCTCTCCCATTGATCGAAGAGGTGGCCATATTTGGTGGTGAAATCCGAACATTGGCAGTTTCTAAGCTCGGCCGCAATATCCACGCCTGAATTATTTTGGATTCTTTCCCTTATCTTATAAATCTTATCTTGCCAATAGGAAACGTATTTGACTCTTCTGCTGCGAGGGTCAAAGGTCGGAAGTATTCCAGTTTGTGAGTCGGCATGTACCCTCCGTAAGGTTAAAAACTCAGGAATGTTCTTGAATTTCACATTGCTATCGTAATACGCATACTCAGCAGTCTTAGCCAGCCAGACTGAATCTGAGCCAAACGGATTTTCATCGTATAATCCAATCGCGTTAAACAAGCTTTTACGGATAATAGCTGAACCATGCCAACAGAAGTCCCATCTTGAGCGCTCAGTTCGCATAATTTCTTCATGAGAAAGTGCTAGTTCACACTTTTCGCTGTATTCGAAACCCTCAAATTCCTCAAGAAATTTGTAATAAAACGAACCCACAATTCCGATCTGGTCATCCTTGGTTATTTCATTATAAAGCATTTGGAGTTTGCTCGGACACATAATGTCATCGGCGTCTTGTACAACAATGAAATCGCTGTTGGCATGTTCAATTCCAAAGTTCCTTCTAAAATAAGGTCCTTTATTTTCCTGTGAGTAGAAAGGCCTGATTCTTTCATCCATCTGAGCATATTTTTCGATAATACTTCTTGTGCCGTCTGTGCTGCCGTCGTCGATTAATAACAGCTCCCACTCTTGCATAGTTTGATTTATGATGCTCTCGAGGCATTCCGGCAGAAATTTTGCACAATTGTAGCAAGATATCACTATCGAAACTCTTGGATGCAAGCGCTCTGTAGATATTACAGAAGATGGATTAGAAACTCTGCCTGAGCAGACTTTCTCTGGCAGCTTGTAATTTTTCTTTAAGTCTATAGGATATTTTTTAATCTCCATCCAGTTAACGAATATGTCGGTGCCGTGTTTATACTTAAGATAGTTTGCACTTAGCTGATACAATATCCTTTTCTTTCTTAGTTTTTCAGACACACCATAATCGTGATATATTACAGCAGCGGGCCAGTAGATAACCTTATTCGTTTTTTTATATTTTTGAATGATCCTGTAAGTAAGATCGCTTCCCTCGTGTCCAAAGAGCAATGGATCCATTCCATCCACCGAAAGATATATATCACGGAGCCAAGCGGAGTTCCCCTCTTGATTACAGTATGAAGGAAATGGCTTATCTCCAAGATCACAGATGTTTACATGATTATTAGCCACGGGACTGCTCTTAGGATAAGTCCTGCCTCTCAGACCAAAAATATCGTATTTGTTAAATGCACACTTTATTGATGATACGTAATCAGACCTAACAACCGCATCGTCATCTAAGAACACGATGATATTGCCCCTTGCAAAACGTACGCCTATGTTCCTTCCTTCAGATGGGTTAAGATTA
>Ga0315532_1000077_pt1 | contig 73765 bp, 58 predicted proteins | sample SalMarWE160370MG_FD_203082 | JGI IMG/M metagenome (GOLD analysis project Ga0315532, IMG submission 203082) | Salt marsh sediment microbial communities from the Plum Island Ecosystem LTER, Massachusetts, United States - Salt Marsh Sediment WE1603-70 ...
AGTTTACAGCTTATACAGTCATCCTGAAAGGAGGCACAAAGCAAACCAGGATGATGCTTAAAGGGCTGGGGTTTAGGGTGGTATGAATAAGGCAGCAGGTGGTCAAAGAAAACTTCGGCTGGCATTACGGCATGACCTTACTGTCAAACCTCCACCGCCTTAGTTGCCATCGCATAATCTTTCACCTGGAAGACAAAAGCCTGCAGCTTGGTATCAAGAGAAACAGTATCCTGACCGTCGTAGGCAAGATTTATAAACGGAATATTACTATGGTCTTTACGGAAAGAATCGCTTACAGCGGCAATCAGGGTTCCGGGCATGCATGTAAACGGCAGGATTGCAGCTATTCCTGAGACACCCCGTTGTGCAAGTGCTACGGATGTGCCCATGGCTATGGGAGGATCGCCATCGTAAAATTTACTCACGTAAGGATTGCATAACTTTAACATTTCATGAAGGCTGACATCCTTCTCTTGATCAGTGAATTTTTTTATCCCCCGGAGGAGAGAAGAGGCAATGACATCCTGCCCAAACTCCTGTACTTTTGATTTGATAATTCCTTTTTTATCATTCTTCCATCGGCTGTCGCGTGTGAAACGATAAGTTGAATAATAGATCCATTCCGAAAATGGCCCTACAACTACCTCAACTCCAAAATCTTCGAGCCTATTGGCAATATTACCGTTGCAACCTGCATTATCGCGCATGAATATCTCCCCGATTACTGCGACTACGGGTTTGCGTTGGCTTTTATCCATCTTAATGGCAAGAAAATCAGAAACTATTCCTGTAAGAATTTTATGGAGGCCTTTTGAACCTTTTTCAATGCAGTTCTCAAGTTTTTTCAATGATTCTTCATAGAGTATATCTGAATCACCTTTGTTGACCTCATAAGGGCGTGTCTCCCTGTATATTTTCCTCAGATAGTCTGCGACAACAAATCCTTTCCAGGCATTGATCCTGAATTTCTGACCATGCTCCCCGGCAATATCTTCATAGGATGTGTCGTTCGATGGCGTTATAATTTCTGCATCACCAAAACCCAGGCGGTCGAACAGTATCCTGTGGAAATGGTTATACTGGCCGAACCGGCACGGACCATTATGGTCGGGCATGAAGAAGCTCATTTTTGAGGGATTGGCACCGGGCTCCATCAATTTTTTCAAAAAACTTCCCGTAACACAGATCATTGGGAAACATTCCTTGGATGAAGTGTATTGTCTTCCGATAGCCAGATCTTCTTCTGCCTGTTTGGGAAGTACCTCAGAGTAAACGCCAATGCTCCGTGTAGCGGCTGCAAGCAAATAGGCACCGTCATTCATGTAAGGAAAATACAATACTCTGTCCTTTGGCGGTGATGACGGACTTGGCCTGGGCCTGAAGATATTTATATCCTTTTTCTGATTTTTCTCAGAGCCTTTCAGACTGTCAAGGAAAGCTTCAATACGTGTTACCATGCCTGCATCAGCAGAATGTTCATCCACTTCGAGATGAAGAAATGGTTTGCCTTTCAGTTCTTCTGTTACGTAATGCCATATAAAGGAGTCGGGGCCGCAACGGAAATTACTCAGGTAAACAGCATAGAGCCCTTCGGTTTTTGCCACAAGCTGGGCAGCTGCTATAATCTTCTGACCGTTGGGCCAGTACATGCTCCTGTAATTGGTAAAGATATTGTAAGAGGAAAGATCAAGCATATCCAGCGGAATTGGCATTACATTCTGGGTTATAAGCTTTTCTACAAGACCCAGGTTCAGGTGTGTATCGGTGCTGTTATAAGGTCGTCCGAGCAAAACTACCGGCCGGCAGTTTTCAGGGATAGCATTCATAACTTCTTTACCGTAGTCGATAAGTCGCTTTTCAAATGAGATCTGAACTTCATCGGCTTTATAAACAGCTCTCTTTATTTCCTCTTTACTTATTCCGAACTTTTTACTAAAATAGGCAGTCATCTCTTTAATCAGAGCCCTTTCAAAAAATCTGAAATGAAGAGTCGGCATAAGAAGTCTTGATTCATCAATTTTACCTTTAAGAGCCGCTTTCACCATAAAGGGATAGGTCTGGATCCATGGACAATTAGGATTAAAGGTTTTATTCTCTTGTGTGGATTTCGCATTTACGATAAAAGGCATAAAAATGTAATTGACACCTTTTTTAACCAGATCGATAACATGTCCGTGCATAAGTTCAACGGGAAGACATAACTCGGTTGTTATCGTCTCAATTGATTCGGTAACAAGCGATTTGTCAGATTCTCTGGATATTACCACCGAAAAACCAAGCTCCTCAAAGAATGTGCGCCAGAACGGGAATTGCTGATAGAAAACCATAAGAGCCCGTGGGATGCCTATTGTAGTGTTCTTCGGCTTTTCATTTTCATCATAACCCTCCATCAGCATCCCGGTTCTCTTCGAAAAGAGGTTGGGAATATTGTTTGCAACTCTCTTTCTGCTGTCAATTTCATATTTTTCGCATCTTCCTCCGTAAAACAGGGATTTCTTTTCACCGGTTATTTTTACACGTCTGATTTCGCAGTGGTTAGTGCAGCCCTGGCAGACAAACCTGCTTATATTATAAGTCACATTTCGTATGCCAAATCCTTTAAATGTGGTTTTCTGGCTTTTTGCCATTGACCTTTGAGCAAGAATTGCTGCACCTATGGCTCCGGTTACATCAAAGTGTGGGGGAATAATGATCTTCTTTCCGAGTACCTCTTCAAACGCTGCAACTACAGCCTTGTTATTCGTAACACCTCCCTGAAAGAATATCTTGTTGCCAACAGGCCGGTCAGCAACAACTTTCTGCAGGTAATTGTAAACGATTGAATAAGCAAGGCCTCCTACAAGGTTTTCATTTTTTGCCCCTCTCTGCATGCAGGAATTAAGATCCGATTCCATAAAAACTGTACAGCGGTCCCCAAGTTTCACGGGAGCTTTTGATCGGAGAGCCATGCTTCCGAATTCCTCAACAATATTAATGTTCAGCTTTTCAGCCTGTTCCTCGAGAAATGAGCCGGTACCCGCAGCACAAACCTTATTCATTTCAAAATCCACAACAACACCGTTTTCGATGCTGATGTATTTGGAATCCTGTCCGCCTATTTCAAAGATAGTGTCAACTGTCGGATCATAGTCTATTGCTGCTGTTGCCTGTGCGGTAATCTCATTCCGGATAATGTCTGCGCCAATAAAATCACCCGTAAGATATCGACCTGAACCGGTTGTTCCTGCGCCAATAACCTCAACATATTTACCTACTTCTTCATAGATTTCACCCATTCCTTTCTGTATGGCTTCAAGAGGTTTGCCCGCTGTGGGCAGATATTTTCTAGATATGACCCTGTGCTGTTCATCTATCAGGACAAGGTTTGTGCTGAGTGAGCCGATATCGAGGCCCATGTAAACAGGGATCCTGCCCTTATCAGGTTTGGTAAAATGAACATCTTTTTTGTATTCGGCTTCGGATTCTTTCAGTGTCGGAAGACTTAAGAAAGCTGTAGTTCCTGATGCCAGATAATCTTTCAGTTTGTTAAGTCCTCCATAATGGTTCATGCCCAGTTTATTGGAGTGAGCATACATCACAGCTCCGATGGCTCCCATGGAAGCATGATGAACAGGTATTATGAGTTCATTGTCATTCAGATTGAGTATCTCTCTGAAAGCTCTTACCATGCCTGTATTGGCAGCAACACCCCCTGAAAAAACAATTGGCTTTTTCATCTCCTTGCTCCGGGCAACATTACTGCGGAAATTTCTTGCAAGAGCAAAACATAAACCGGCTACAATATCATGCAATGGAGTTGCAATCTGCTGATGATGGATCATATCACTTTTGGCAAAAACACTGCAGCGTCCGGCAATCCTGGGCGGATCGAAAGATTTCAATGACATCTCACCAAATTCCTCCTCAATAGGAACACCTATTCTTCTTGCCTGCTGATCTAGAAAGGAACCTGTCCCTGCAGCACAGATACTGTTCATCTCAAAATCCACTAGCCTTGAGTAACCATTTGACGGATCCTTTTCAAGAGTAATAAGCTTGGAGTCTTCGCCGCCTATCTCTATGACAGTGCGTGCTTCGGGATAAAGCCTGCCGGTAGAAGTGGTCTGGGCAATAATCTCATTCACAAAAATTCCGCCTATAAGTTCTGTTGCAAGTTTTCCTCCGGTTCCGGTGACTGCAATACCTTTGATTAATTCTGCAGGGTGATTATCCAGCAGTGATGTTAACCTTTCTCTGAGAACATTAAAAGGTTTACCATGTACATAATCGTAATAATTCTCTATAACATTATAATTTTCATCCATAAGGACTGTATTCAGCGATACAGATCCTATATCTAATCCAAGGAATAAATTTAGATTTTCAGAATTATCGGAATCAGATTTATTAACCATACCCTGTCTTATTAATCAAGACACCTATATTAATCCTGGTTTTTTACCAGTTTGGCCCAAATATATATTATTCTTTCTTCTATACCAATTGAATGCAGTATTTTATAATAAATATCAGTATTTGTATGTATCCTGTGATAAGCTTTTAAATCCCCTGGTAATTCCCTCTGCAGTCCTCAACAGGTACTTTGAGACCACGCTTTGCAAAACAAACTCCGCCGATTTGAAACAGACTGTAACTTACCTTAAGATCAAACCGGCAGATTAATCGAAAAACAGGTTCCTTCTCCATCCTTGCTGTCAACTGTAATCGTTCCGTTATTGATATTTACAAGTTCATAGCAGAGTTTCAGGCCTAGTCCTGTTCCCTTTTCGTTTTCAGTACCTGGCGTACTTTCAATCTCGTCAGAAGTGAAGAGATATTTCTGCTTTTCCAGGGGAATCCCTGTACCATTATCACATATTTTTAAGAGAATACCCTCACCGTCAATTGTCTTGTCTTTCAGAAGAATGCTTATACGTCCGCCCCGTGGTGTATATTTGACTGCGTTGGACAGAAGATTTCTTATGATTATGTCTAAAAGCTCTTTGTCAATAAATGCATTTGAGTTACCTGCCTGGGTGAAATTCACGGATATCTCCTTTTTATCGGCTGTCTCTTTAAATATGCTGAGGTTTGTCAGGATAATATCTGCCAGGTCATTCTTTTCCGGAGAAAATCTTATTTTGTCTTCCTGCCCTCTTCCCCAGACAAGCATATTTTCGAATAAACTGATAACTTGCTGAGCATACTGGATACAGGAATTAGCAAAAGTGTCGTATTTTTCTTTATATTCTTCTTCTTTCAGGAGGTTAAGCATATAAAGAATGTTTACCACCGGACTTCTCAGGTCATGGGCAATGAGGGCAAATATTTTATTCTTTAGCTGAATAGTTTCCGAAAGCTGAAGGTTTTGCTGAGCTATCATACTGCTCTGTTTTTCAATTTCCTCGTTTCGTTTTTTAAGCTCCTGAGTCCTTTTATTAACCAGACTTTCAAGGTTCCGGTACAGGAACTCAAGTTCGTTATGCAATTTTTCCTTTTCCGAATAAGCTTTTACCCATTTGTAAAGCAAAAGAGCAGCCTGTATAAAAACAAAAATGACGACAACAAATGTCAGGATATAACCAATGGATGTGTCCGATTTACCCAGCGAAACCCTTATGTCATGATATGCTCCGACCAGAAGGAGAATAAATGCCGAGAAATATGCAATATCAATTGATTTTTTTCTGAGTATTCCTCTGCTACTCATAAAAAGAGCATATCCGAGCAGAATGATGATTGACGGATAATATATGAAAGTAGCATAGCTGAAGATACTGACCGGGAGGAAAAGTGTCAGGACTCCGGCTAATAAGTATATACCTGTATTAATACGGGCTGCGATGTTTATAAATTTCGATGGATAGAGGTTTACTGCAAACCAGTACCATCCTGTTATGACCAGATATAATCCAAGATATTCACATCTGACTATCCATTGCCAGTCAAGCTGTACTATATCGAGAATAAGAAAATGTGAAGTAAAAAGAGGTCTTAATCCAAGTCCTATGGTAGCCAGACTGAAAAAACCAATAATCCTGTCTTTGGGATAAATAATAAAGAAGAACAACAGAAACAAAGAAAATCCAAGCAGGAGACTTATCACCGCCCAATCCAATGCCCAGTTTGAAGCAACCCTTCTCTGAAGCTCAGGAAATGTTCCGAATTTTAATGGCAACCAGAATCCTCCGCGGCGATGGTGAAAGTTTGCGACATTGATTATTATTGTAACTGAATCGGAATCGGTATCAAATCTGAAAAAGTTTCTTCTGTATTCCGGATTCGTTTCAGTTTTAGATTTGCCGGGCAAGCCGTTCCCACCGAGATATATCCCGTTAACATAAATATCGTATGAAGAATCAAATACAGGAAGGTCAAAAGCAAGAGGAACATTCAATCCGGATGGAAGCAGCACGGTCAGTTTATATGTAGCATAGCCTTCTTTTTCTGTTCTTACTTTATCATCCGGATAATCTGTCCAATAGGATGGCACATTCCCGTAATAGTCAGGTTCATATTTACCAGGTTTAGAAAAATCGTAAGGGCGAAGCATCTTATTCCAGTAGAATTCCCATTCACCATTAAGTCTGACAACAAATTTCCCGGGAGGGATCAGTTGCCGAAGGTCCATTACTCCCCTTTCCGCTTTAGGTGACTGGCCGTTTAATAAAACGGAGCTTGCGGATATGAAAATTACCAGAGTTAACAGAATATTGCGAAGGCTCATCATCTTTTTCTACTTTAATCCCCTGTTTTCAAGAACATAATCTGTTTTTGATTGTTTGCCCGAAAAATACGAAATTGATCAAATAAGAACAATAAAAAAAGGAAAGACATTTTGGAGTGCCTTTCCTTTCTAAACCTAAAACCTGATCGTAGAAGTGGCCGGACGGCCAAAGGAGAGAATTTTACATTTTTGCAATTAAGACTTCCGCATTTTTAATAAGATAAGGGAAATAAGCAGCAATAAGCATTGAATTGTCCAGATCGCTGTTATTTCCATCCGTAATTATTCTCTGATGGAAATACTCCTCAAGATTAAGGGATTCATTTTCAGTTGAATATCCATCTTTTTTCAGCTCTTTGCCAAGCTGCTCGACTCCAAAGAACCTATTGTTGCAGATATACTGAACAGAAAGATTATCTGATAACACATAGTACTTTTTGCATTTTTTTGTTCTTTCAATTGCAAGAGTAACCTTCATGTCGGTGTTGGTATATGAGATAACGAAAGTTTCCAGTTCTTTTCCGTCCAGAAGAAATGGATTATCAGCTACCTCAATCTTATAGTCCCCAAGTGTAGAAAAAGTCTTACCTTCAGCAACAGGTTTCCCGGCAAATGATGCAAAAAACACTGTTACAATAAGTACAGCTGTTAAAAAGATTCTTTTCATGGCTGAAATAATTTATTTATAAAAAAAATAAAACTGTCCGTAAATATCTTTTAATATCAATTATCCTTTTCTTTTCAATATATAGACGATGGAAGTTCGTGAATGTTGCAAATATTTTTGTTAATGTTTTGTTAATGTTTAGTCAGATTTTCCTTAATTTCCGGATCACTGTGAGAATATTTTCATAACTTGCACAGGTTATAGTATTATGATGATTTCTAAACTGAAATATCGTTTCATGATGCAACGTCTTGGCAGGAGGCTTTATCACTGCCTTATGTTCTATAACCGTTAATTACCTCTTTAATTCTGATCTCCCGGAATTATACCTGATTCTCCTGTATACTTTTGTTATTTAATTGTCTTTCATTATGAAAGGACTTATTTTCAGCGTTGAACGATATTCCATACACGATGGCCCTGGCATAAGGGTGACATTCTTCATGAAGGGATGCCCTCTTTCATGCTGGTGGTGCCACAATCCTGAAGGTATATCGCCATTACCTGAAACAGTATTGTTGACCAATAAAGTGGGAGAGCTGGAATTTACTGTGAACGAAGATGCAGGCAAATTTTACAGTGTAGACAACATACTTGAAATTCTTGAAAGAGAAAGGATATTCTTCCGGCATTCAGGTGGCGGGGTGACCTTCTCAGGAGGAGAACCGATGATGCAGTTTGATTTTCTGCTTGAAGCTCTGAAAGCATGTAAGGCAAATGGTTATCATACGGCTGTTGATACCTCGGGTTATTCTTCTGCAGAGAATTTTAAAGCGGTTATTCCTTTCACTGACCTGTTTCTTTTCGATATTAAACATCTTGATGACCCTACTCATTTATTATATACAGGAGTTTCCAACAGAAGTATTATTGATAATTTCAGGATCATTATTGAAAGCGGACGGGAACTTATTGTAAGAATACCGGTTGTACCACGGTTTAATGATGACATGGATCACTTAAGCAGATTAAAACAGTTTATTATACAGAATAAACGAATGAACCTGACAAAGATAAACCTTCTTCCATTTCATAAAATCGGGTCTTCAAAGTACAGGAAATTCAATATCCCTTACAAAATGGATGATGTCCAGCAACCATCAGCACAAAAGATGAAGGAACTTAAAGAGTTCTTTACGGATATTGGTGTGAAAATTAAGATTGGCGGATAGAATTACCAGCAACTTAAATTAATTAATAATATGATAATATCTGACAGAGTTAAAAGACTACGGGAGCAATCTCTGAATACAAAAGAAAAGATCAGTTCTGAACGGGCTTTGCTGATAACTCAGTTTTATAGAAGCGATGAAGCCCGTGAGATCTCAGCTCCAGTCAGAAGGGCAAAAGCATTCGAATATCTTCTGAAAAACAAGAAGATATGTATAAACGGCGGAGAGTTGATTGTTGGAGAAAGAGGCCCGGGTGCGAAAGAGACACCCACTTACCCTGAAATCTGTCTTCATTCCTTACAGGACCTGGAAATACTTAATTCCAGGGAAAAAGTTACATTCATCGTTGATGAGGAGGAGAAAAGAGTCTATGAAAACGATATCATACCTTTCTGGAAAGGTAAGAGTAACCGCGACAGGATAATGGGGCTGATGACACCCGAATGGCTGAATGCTTACAATGCCGGCGTTTTTACTGAGTTCCAGGAGCAGAGAGCACCCGGCCATACTGTACTGGGTTACAAAATGTTCAGGACAGGCTTTATTCAGTTGAAGGCGGAGATAAGTGAATCTATTTCAAAGCTTGATTATTATAATGATAGAAAAGCTCTTGAAAAGTTTGAAGAGCTTAAGGCAATGGATATTGCCTGCAATGCTATGATAATGTATGCAAACAGGCATGCGGATGAACTGGAAAGGATTGCCTCAGCTGAAAAAAATAACTCCCGGAAAGAGGAATTGATCAAAATGGCTGCTGTTTGCCGGAAAGTACCAGCCAATCCTCCGGAAACAGTTCATGAAATGCTTCAGCATTACTGGTTCATTCATCTCGGCGTAATTACTGAACTCAACCCCTGGGACTCGTTTAATCCTGGCAGGCTCGATCAGCATCTGTATCCGGTTTATATAAAAGAAATTAAAAAGGGTACTCTTTCGCCGCAACAGCTGTATGACCTTTTTGGTTGTTTCTGGGTGAAGTTCAATAATCATCCTTCACCTCCCAAGATGGGGGTAACTGCAAGTGAAAGCAATACTTATACCGATTTCTGCCTTATCAATCTGGGAGGTGTAAAAACCGATGGTACTGATGCAGTTAATGAGATGACATATATTCTCCTTGATGTAATAAAGGAGATGCGGATCTTGCAGCCAAGTTCAATGGTACAAATAAGCAAAAAGAGTCCGGACAGGTTCATTCATAAAGCTCTCGATATAATAAAAACCGGTTTTGGCCAGCCTTCCTGTTTTAACACCGAGGCAATAATACAGGAGCTGTTACGACAAGGTAAAAGCATTGAGGATGCCCGCAATGGCGGCGCTTCAGGTTGTGTTGAAACAGGAGCTTTCGGGACTGAATCATACTGGTTGTCAGGTTATTTTAACCTTCCAAAAGTTCTTGAACTTACTTTAAACAACGGATTTGATAAGCGTACTGACAGGCAGATTGGAATCCAAACCGGTTATGCCCATGAATATAAAACATTTGATGATCTGCTGGATGCTTTTAAACTACAGGTTAACTATCTGATCGATATTAAGATAAGAGGTAATAATATTATAGAGAAAACATTTGGCAACTGGCTTCCTGTACCTTTCCTTTCATTATTGATCGAGGATTGTATTTCTAACGGTACAGACTACAATTGCGGAGGAGCCAGGTATAATACAACATATATTCAGGGAGTGGGTCTTGGCAGTATAACCGATATGCTTACGTCGCTACGTTATAATATCTATGATGAGAAGAATTTAACCTGGGACGAGATGGGTAAGGCTCTTGCTGCAGATTTTAAAGGGTATGAACAGATACAGCACGATTTGATCTATAAAACACCAAAATACGGCAATGATGATGATTATGCCGATCAGCACTCTGTTGCTGTCTTTGAAATTTTCTATGATGCAGTAAACGGACGACCAACTTCAAGGGGTGGTGTCCACCGGATTAATATGCTGCCTACCACCTCACATATATATTTCGGAAGTGTTATTGGAGCTTCACCTGATGGCCGCAAGGCCGGCAAACCTCTTTCTGAGGGCATATCGCCTGTTCAGGGAGCAGATAAACAGGGACCAACTTCAGTCATCAGGTCAGTATCAAAGATTGATCACCTTCGTACAGGGGGTACTCTGCTTAACCAGAAGTTCTCACCTCAGTTTTTTGAAGATGAAGACAGTTACAGTTGCCTAACTGCACTGATGCGCAGCTATTTCAGTCTGGATGGTCATCATATCCAATTCAATGTTGTAAATGCGGCTACGTTGAAAGAAGCTCAGAAACATCCTGAACAATACCGCGATCTGATTGTAAGGGTGGCCGGTTACAGCGACTACTTCAACGATCTGGGTGAAGATCTTCAGAATGAGATCATAAGCAGAACGGAGCACGGTGAGGTCATTTCTTCTTATCCCTCGTCTCATTGAATACTGCCGTGGCAGTAGCAACAACACTCGCTATATCTGTGAGGTTTGAAGGAAGAATCATTGTATTATTCTGATGGGCGAGCTTACCAAACTCATTAAGGTACTGTTCAGCAACCCTCAGGTTAACTGCATTAAGCCCATTCTCTTCGGAAATAGCTGCTGAAATAGCACGCAGACCATTTGCAGTTGCCTTTGCAACCTGCTCAATCTCGGAAGCGCGTCCGGTGGCTTCATTGATGCGTTTCTGCATTTCACCTTCCGACTTTCTGATAAGCTCCTGTTTATCGCCATCTGCAACATTTATTTTTGCCTGTTTTGTTCCTTCTGACTCTGCAATAGTGGCTCTTTTCTCCCTCTCTGCCCTCATCTGTTTTTCCATTGCATCTTTGATGCTCTGGGGCGGGGAGATATTCTTAACTTCATAACGTGTTACTTTTATGCCCCACGGATCACTGGCTTTATCCACTGCATCCACAATCGACAGGTTTATTGTTTCACGTTCTTCAAAAGTCTTGTCAAGTTCAAGCTTGCCAATTACACTCCTCATAGTGGTCTGTGCAATCTGGATTGAAGCAAACCGGTAATTATCAATCCCATATGAAGCCTTCTGCGGATCCAGTACCTGAAGATAGAGGATACCATCAACCTCAACTGCAATATTATCTTTTGTTATGCACGTCTGAGGAGCAACATCTATTGCCTGTTCCTTAAGAGTATGTTTGTATCTTACTTTATCAATAAAAGGGATAAGTATCTGAAAACCAGCTGCATAAGTTGACTTGTACTTGCCAAGTCTCTCAACGATTATTGCTGTTCTCTGGGGAACAACCCTGATCATCGTAATAATGAGGATAAAACCAAGAATGATTATTCCTACAAGAATTAAAGTTGTACTTGATCCTTCCATTTTTATTATTTTTTGGGTTTAACAATTAATTTGACATTTTCTTTCTCAACAATTATAACTGTCTGGCCTTCGCTGATACCTGAATCAGACTCAGCCTGCCATGTCGTGCCTTTAAATTCAACTCTTCCTTTCTTGTCCGGACCAATATCTGTCACAGCAAGAGCTTCCCTGCCTGTAAACTCATCTTCAACTCCTTCTGATAGATTATCCTTACTGTAGAAGAATTTTTTCTGTAACATTTTTCTTAAGGCTAATAACGAAAGGACTGATGTAATACCGAATATAATAAACTGCATATTTATTCCGGGATTCGCAATCAGACATAGAAGAGCAGTGACCCATGCACCCACTCCAAAGAAAAAGATAACAAAACCGGGAACAAGCAACTCCAGGAAAAACAGAACAAGCCCGAAAATAAACCATATTACTTCAGGCTTTGAAATAATGGATTTAATCATGGTGATTGTTTTAAAAAATTAGTGAGTTTTTTTTGAACCAGGTAAAGATAAAATAAAAACGAAATAAAACTCCACTATACAATTTTTTTGAATAAAAATACGGTCAAGAAGGATTAGCATCTTATAACCTGACCATCAGGATCATTACAATATTTCTTAAAAGACCGTAGTGAAATTATGTTTCATTATTCGATTTTTTTTTTATATATTGAATGAATTATCTTATCACATAAAGCCAGAAAAGGAGACAGGTAAAATGGCAAAATTCTTCGATTATTTTGATGGCCGGTACAGGGAGTCTGTTTTTAGCAAACCTCTGGCCGAAGACGGACCTGTGATAACAATTTCGAGATTAACAGGATGTGATGCACGTGAAGTAGCCGAGACAGTCGTAAACGGACTTAACAGTAAGTACGGAAATACCAGGTGGAAATGGGTCGATAAGGATATCATTTATGCTATTGCCAGGGAGTTGAACACTAATGCAGAACGTGTTGAAAACTTTTACAAGGGTATTGAGCTGTCCAATCTTTCTGAAATGATAATGGCATTTTCAGGCAGCTTTGTAAGTGACCTCAGGATAAAAAAGGCTATCAGGGATGTTGTTCTGTCGATTTGTAAGGAAGGGTATGTTGTACTTGTGGGCAGAGGCGGTGTTTCAATTGCAAAGGATATTACCGATGCTTTGCACATCAGGCTTGTGGCACCTTTTTACTGGAGAGTTGAGAATGTAATGAAAAAGAAAGAGATGGATCTTGAAACTGCTGAAGAATATGTTGTTGACACAGATGAAAAACGGTATAATCTTATTCATTCTTTCCTCGATAAGAAGCCTCTTAACCTCGATTCCCTCTTTGATGCTACGATCAATCGCCGGTCATTCACAATACATGAAACTTCTGATCTCATAGTATCAATGTATGATAAAAAAATCATCCGGCAGATTGCGGAAAGAAAAAGACTGAAGAAAATCAGTTGAACTAACAGACTGTCTTCTAAAAACCACTTATCCTGCTGATCATTTTGATATGATCACTCAACCTTTTATCAAGGGTTTGCCTGTATTTATCCCAATCTTTTACAGGGTGTTTTGCTACTCCACTCTCTATCGCAGCTCTGGCAACAGCTGATGCCACATACGAGAGCAGTCGCGGATCAAGTGGTTTAGGTATTATATATTCCGTGCCGAATTCAAGTTTATCGATATTATAGGCTTTTAAAACAGAATCAGGTACAGGTTTTTTTGCCAGTTCAGCCAGTGCTTTTGCCGCGGCAAGCTTCATCTATCTCAATATCAAAGACATCCACATCTGCAAACACTTTAAAGAGTAAACCTTTGCCTTCCATAACGGGTTTTCCTTCCATTGCTCCAATATCCCCGAGGCCAAGTACAGCCGTCCCGTTTGAGATCACTGCTACAAGATTACCCTTGGCAGTATATTGATAGACATCTTCATTTATTCTTTTGAATTTCAAGGCATGGAAAGGCAACTCCGGGCGTGTAAGCCAGACTAAGATCAAACTGTGTTCCGTAAGGTTTTGTTGGTATTACGTCTACTTTACCATGACGGCCCCTGCTATGATAGAGAAGCGCATCTTCTTGTGTTACTTTAGGCATGGATTGAATATTTTTGGTGAGTAAATTTTGCATTGATAACAAATTTTGAATATTTTCAACGTCACTATTTGAATCGTTTTTTACCTGATAATAAAAATACCTTTTTTATATGGAACAAAATACCGCCATTGGAGTTGATATCGGTGGAAGTCATATCAGCTGCGCAGCAGTTGATATGACTTCCTTCAAAATAATTAGGGAAACATTAACCGAGAAAGCAGTTAACAATAAGGCCCAGGCCAAGGAGATAATAGGAGTATGGGCTGCCGCTCTTTCAGATATTATGAGGGTAGTACCTTTCGGCAGACTGAAAGGTATTGGTTTTGGTATGCCGGGGCCCTTTGATTATGTAAAAGGGATCAGCTATATTAAAGGAGTGGCCAAATATGAACATCTCTATGGTTACAATGTTAAAAATGCAATCTCTGAAAGTCTTGATGTTCCTGATTACTTTCCTATCAGGTTCATGAACGATGTTTCTGCTTTTGCTGTGGGAGAAGCACTTGTAGGAAAGGCCGCAGAAGTAAACCGATCAATGTCAATCACTCTGGGCACAGGTTTCGGTTCGGCTTTTATCAGCAACCGTATCCCCATAGTCGATGGTCCTGAGGTACCTAAGCTTGGTTGTGTTTATCACCTTCCTTATAAAGATAATATTGCTGACGATTATTTTTCCACACGGTGGTTTCTGGGTAGCTATAAAAGGCTGACAGGAAAAGAGATGCCCGGTGTGAAAGAGATTGCTGAACTAGCAGCTAATGACGAAGTAGCAATGGGGCTTTTCAATGAGTTTGGAAATAATCTTGCAGTCTTTCTTGCCCCGTGGCTTATAAGGTTCAAAGCTGAAATAGTTGTGGTAGGCGGAAATATCTCTTATGCCTATAACCTTTTTGGAGATGTTTTTGAAAGCAGGTTGAAAAAGGAAGATTGTAGTTGCAAGGTTTCGCTTTCAGAATTAAAAGAAGATGCCGCTCTTATCGGAAGTGCTTTTCTGCTCGATGATGAATTCTGGAAATCAGTTCAACATGCTTTACCATTAATGTAGAAAATGATAGTATATTTAACACCTGACGCCTGACGTCCGTCGTGAGTATTTATCAGGCAACAGGCTTCAGGCTAAAAGAACAAATAACCAAATAAACATGAACTCGAGAATAAAACTTTCCAGAATACTTCCTGTTCTCATGGCATTCTTCGTCATGAGCTTTGTCGACCTTGTAGGCATCGGCGTCGACCGGGTGAGTAAAGATATGAGTCTGAGTGCTACCCTGGCCCAGCTTATACCATCCGCAGCTTTTTTATGGTTTCTTCTTTTATCGGTACCCGTAGGGGTAATGCAATCGCGGCTCGGTAAAAGAAATATGCTTAATATAGGTATGGGTGTGACAGCCCTCGGGCTGCTGGTACCTTTTTTCTTTTATACATTCGAAATGGTACTTGTGGGATTTGCTTTACTCGGGATAGGAAATACAATTGTTCAGGTGTCAGCTAATCCCCTTCTTACAGATGTTGTACCTGGTAACAGGGCTGCAAGCTTTCTCAGCTTTTCACAGTTTGTTAAAGCCATCGGATCGATGCTTGGTGCACCTCTGGCAGCACTGCTGGCAGCCCGTTTTGGTGACTGGAAACTGCTTTTCCTCGTGTTCGGTATCGTATCAATACTCTCGGTACTCTGGCTGGGAGCTGTGAAGATCGATGAATCAAAAACCGAGGAATTCAAAGCAACTATCGGATCTTCTATCAAGCTTATGGGCAATACATTTGTATTTCTGATGGTTCTGTCAATCTTCCTTGTTGTAGGAGTCGATGTCGGATTCAACTCCAACTCAGGTCAGTTCCTGATTAAAAAGTTTGGCATTGAACAGGTAGCAGCAGAGTCGGGCCGCAGTGTCTATTTCTTAGGACGTATGCTTGGCACATTTAGCGGAGCAATCCTGCTTACAAAAGTCTCTGCACGCAAATTCTTTATGTGGACATCCGTCTTTGGAATATTGTGTTTTATTATTATCCTTCTGATAAAATCACCTGCAATGGCGTGGGTTCTTGTGTTTCTTATTGGCCTGGCAGTTGCAAATATCTGGCCGCTTGTATTTTCAATTGCGGTGGAGAAATACCCGACCCGTAAAAGCGAAATCTCAGGATTGGTGATGATGGCTATTTCAGGAGGTGCAGTAATTCCTTTTTTAGTAGGATGGATAAGCGATCTGAGCAATGTGGCTTTCGGAATGACAGTTCTTATTGCGTGTATGATATACCTGTGGGCGGTCTCAATCTACTGCCTTAAAAACGCTAAACAAAAACCCTTAAACCCTTAAATCTTTAAACCTTTAAACTCTTTAAACCAGCAATTATGAAGAAAAAAGATCTCGGTAGACGTGATTTTCTTAAAAAGACAACTGCTGCCGTTTTTGCATTTACGATTGTCCCACGACATGTACTTGGGGGGCAAGGTTATATGACCCCGGGTGACCAGATTACCAAAGGAATAATTGGTGTCGGGGGAATGGGGAGAGGTCATATTCCTTATGAAGATACCCGGTTGCTTGCAGTCTGTGATGTTGACAAAACACATCTTGCACAGGCAATATCTGTTGCAGGCGGAAATATTACGGGGTACCACGACTTCCGTGAACTGCTCGCCAGACCTGATATCGATGTTGTTCATATCGCCACTCCGCCACACTGGCATGGTATTATGGCAAAGATGGCTGCCGAAGCCGGTAAGGATATCTGGTGTGAAAAACCAATGACCCGGACTATAGGTGAAGGAATTAAGGTTGTTGAGGCAGTCCGGAAATACGGACGTATGTTCCGCCTTAATACATGGTTCCGTTTCAAAGACCAGTTCTATGGTCTTGGAACAACAGTAAAACCTTTAAAAAAGCTTGTAAACAGTGGAGTATTGGGCTGGCCACTTAAAGTAACCGTTAGCGGTACAACTGGTTATGACTGGAAATTTTACTGGAGCGGATTATACAATTTAAAGCCTGAACCGGTACCGGCTGAGCTGGATTACGACTTCTGGCTCGGACCTGCTCCCTGGAAGCCTTATAATCCCGAAAGAGTCCATTCCAAATTTCGTGGTTACTGGGATTATGATGGTGGGGGACTCGGAGATATGGGCCAGCATTATCTCGATCCTGTTCAATATCTGCTTGGCAAGGATGATACAGGACCTGTTTCCGTTAAAATTGATGCCCCTCAGCAGCATTATGACGCAGTAGGGTCATGGCGCAGGATAACCTATACCTATGAAGACGGGTGTCAGATAATCCTCGATGGGGAGAACCGCGATAAGGATGCTGCCTATATCGAAGGCCCTCATGGAAAGGTATTTAAAGGTTTCCGGTCAGATATTAAAGATATGCATAAACTCATCGATTCACTGCCAGATCCTGAACCTCAGGTAACAACCTTCACCGAATCGGTTCTGACAAGAAAAAAATTTGCCCTTAATGAGTCGAACGGACACAGATCATGTTCGATTGTTAATCTTGGCGTGATAGCACTTCGCCTCGGGAGAAATCTGAAGTATGATCCGGTTAATCAGCAATTTATCGATGACGATGGAGCTAACAGACTCATTAGTCAGCCAATGCGTGATCCCTGGAAAATTTGATTATAAACCTTTCATTCATCAAACATGAAAATCCAAAATACCATAATAACCTTTTTCGCCTTTCTGCTTATTTCCGGAGCATCGTTTGCACAGGATAAAAGAACTGTTGAAACAAAAGTCGCAGACCTTCTTGCCCAGTTTCCGGCAAACGATCTTCCATATACCGATAAGCTTATGGTTGATATGCTTTCTCTGGGAGAATCAGGGATAAAACTGATATGTGATCAGATCATTCCGGCTGGTACAGGCGATGATACCCATGCACGATTTGCTGTTCAGAGTCTGTCCAGGTACCTTTCTCAGAAAGGGAAAGAAACTGAAAAGTCAATGTGGGAAAAAACTTGCATCAGCTATGCCACTGGTCAGAAAGATAATGGTGTCAAAGACTTCTTTATGAAACAACTGCAGTTGATAGGAAGCGATCCTTCCGTTGATGCACTCAAAGTATACCTTTCAAGTAAGGAGATATGCGGACCAGCACTGGCTGCTATAACTGCTATTGGAGGAAAAAGTGCTGAAACAGCACTGGCAGAAGCTCTGAAAAACAGAAATCTGCCATGTGCCGCTGCAGTTATGAACGCTCTTGCATCAATGAAATCACAACTGGCTGTTAATGAATATATTGAATGGGCTTCTGATATTAACGTAAACACTAAAGCCTCAGCGTATAATGCACTTGCACAAAGCGGAAGCCCCCTGGCATATCCTGTGCTTTCATGGGCTGCTAAAGGTGTTCAGTACAGATGGGAACATACCGGTGCTACTGCCTCGTTGCTCAACTATGCAAAAAATGTTGGTCAGGATGGCGATATAAAAACCATGGACAAAATATGTAAACTTGTTATGGCAAAGTGCAAGGACAAGATTACAATTCAAAATAAAATAGCGGCTCTTGAGATATATGCCGGTTTCCATGGGATCGATGCAATGGAGGAGCTGAAAAAAGCAGCAAAGCATGCTGATAATAAATACAGGAATGCTGCACTGAGGATTTCCCTGTCAATTGCTGGTAAAGAGATCGTACAAAACTGGATTGACTATTTCCCCAAAGCCATACCGGCTGCAAAACCTGAAATAATTACAATGCTGGGTATCCGGGGCGATGAACTCGCCTTACCGCTTATTACCGCTTCTCTCTCTGACCCGGATTTTGCTGTGAGGAAAGAAGCTGCACTGGCACTGGCAAAGATCAGCGGAAGCAAGGCTATACCTTCACTTATAGACTATATGGTAAGGTTTTCAGATTCGGGTGATCAGGAGACTGCGAAAACAGCTCTGATGTCAGTGATGGGGAGTGAAACCATTGCTCTTCTGAAACCTGTTTTGAAGGATGGTCCTGCAGCAGCTAAAAAAAGTGCGATCGAACTTATGGCCTGGAATAAGAGTAACGAATTCTTTTCTGAAGTCTTACCTTATACATCATTTGCTGATGAACCTGTAAAGTCAGCTGCATTTAAGGCACTGGGGGCATTGGCCGGTTCCGGTGACCAGACTAAACTGATTGAAGTGCTTTCTGCTACAGATAGTCCGGTATACATAGCTGATGTTCAGTCTGCCCTGGCAGTTGCTGCAGGAAAGATATCAGACCCTGAAAAGAGGTCCGGTTTATTGATCAATTCTTTTACAAACAATCCCTTAAACCTTCATGCATCAGGGCTAAATGATCTTAAAATGAAGGTTATCCCTGTTCTGGCCAGGACGGGCGGACGCGAAGCCCTGAGTATGGTGCTTAGGGAATTCGAGAGTGGTAATTCCGAAATGCGTGAGGTCTGTTTTAAGACTCTTACCTCATGGCTTGATTATTCTGCCTCATCAGCATTATATGAGATCTGCGCGTCAGGCAACAAGACCTATGAAGCACCCGCATTTGAAGGATATGTAAGGCAGATAAGATCAACCTCGCTACCTGATGAGCAGAAACTGTTACTTTACAGGAAGATAATGCCTTACGCGCGGAGTGTTGAGCGTAAAAATCAGATTCTGACCGAATTAGGCAAGCTTAAGACTTACCAGACTCTTTTCCTTGTTGGAGAGTATCTTGATGATCCCGGGACCTCAGCCGTCGCAGCGAAATCGGCAATGCACATTGCCCTTCCTTCAGTAACATCTAAAGCGGGAATGTACGGGAGTATTGTTAAAGATATACTTTTGAAGGCCATGACTAAACTGGCAGGGCCTGAAAGTGAATATAACCGAGAGATGATCAGTAAGTATCTCGAAGCAATGCCTCCTGATGAGGGCTTTAAGCCTATGTTCAATGGCAGAGACCTTACAGGCTGGCAGGGTCTTGTTGAGAATCCTTTAGCCAGGGCAAAGATGAAGCCTTCGGAACTGGCAAAAAAGCAGATCGAAGCTGATAAAAGAATCGCCAATAACTGGAGCGTTAAAGATGGCTGCATCTGGTTTAGCGGCAGAGGTGATAATCTCTGTTCTGTTGTTGAGTATGGTGATTTTGAGTTGCTTGTTGACTGGATAATCTCTAAGGGAGGCGACAGTGGCATTTACCTCAGAGGTACCCCGCAGGTTCAGATCTGGGATACTTCAAGAGTTAAGGTAGGAGCCCAGGTTGGCTCAGGTGGTTTATATAATAATCAGAAGAATCAGTCGAAACCTCTGAAAGTTGCCGATAATCCTGTCGGTGAGTGGAATACCTTCAGGATAGTGATGATAGGAGAGAAGGTTTCTGTTTGGCTTAACGGGGAGCTTGTTGTTGATAATGTTGTGATGGAGAATTACTGGGATCGCAGCATCCCAATATTCCCCCAAGGACCGATAGAGCTACAGGCACATGGTACTGATCTGGCATTCAGGGATATATATGTACGGGAAATAAGTGAAAAAGAATATAATCTCACTCCCGAAGAGAAAGCTGAAGGATTTGTTGCTCTTTTTAACGGAAGAAATCTCGATAACTGGGTTGGAAACAAAGAATCCTATGTGGTTGAGGATGGAATGATAGTTATTAAACCTGAACAGGGTAGCGGAGGAAATCTTTACACCGAAAAAGAGTACTCCGATTTCATTTTCCGCTTTGAGTTCCAGCTTACACCGGCTGCCAATAACGGCCTTGGAATAAGAACTCCCCTTGAAGGTGATGCTGCCTACGTGGGTATGGAACTTCAGATACTTGATAACACAGCACCGGTTTATGCAAACCTTCAGCCTTACCAGTATCATGGGTCAGTATATGGTGTTATACCGGCTAAAAGAGGATATCTGAAACCTGTTGGTGAGTGGAATTATGAGGAAGTATATATCAAAGGCACACAGATCAGAATAACACTTAACGGAACGGTTATCGTTGACGGGGATATTGCAGGACCGCGAGATTCCGGCACGATGGATAATAATAATCATCCGGGACTGAAAAACGAATCCGGGCATATCGGTTTCCTGGGTCATGGGTCAGTAGTCAAATTTCGTAATATCCGCATAAAAGATCTTTCACAGCAGGAATAATGATTCTTCTCCATGGCCCTTTGTGACTTCTCCGTAGTTCTCTGTGCAAGTTCCTGATTTCACGGAGCTACACAAAGAAGGCACAGAGATTCACAGAGTTATAGCCATTGTTTTAATAATACCTATTTACTGATATGAAAATAAACCTTTTACTTATTAACGTAATTTTTGTCCTTGCAGCATGTTCTGAAGTCAAACCGCCGGAACCCTTTGGTCCACTGCCATCGGAACGGCAGCTTGCATGGCACGAACTGGAATATTACATGTTTGTTCATTTTACTGTTAATACTTTCACTGACAAGGAATGGGGCTACGGCGATGAAGACCCCTCAGTGTTTAATCCAACTGAGCTCGATTGCCGCCAGTGGGCGCAAGTGGCAAAGGACGCCGGCATGAAAGGTATCATAATAACCGCCAAACATCACGACGGATTTTGCCTGTGGCCTTCTCGATATACTGAGCATTCAGTAAAAAACTCTGCATGGAGAGACGGTAATGGTGATGTACTGAGTGAATTGCGCCAGGCCTGTGATGAGTATGGTCTTAAGATGGGAGTATATCTTTCACCCTGGGACCGTAACAGCGCTGTTTACGGCACTTCTGAATATCTGACCTATTACCGTAACCAGCTTCGTGAACTGCTGACTGATTACGGGGAGATCTCTGAAGTTTGGTTCGATGGTGCCAACGGGGGTGACGGTTATTACGGAGGCGCACGGGAAACACGGCGCATTGATAACAGGACATATTACGACTGGTCCAATACACATCAGATTGTAAGAGAGTTACAACCAATGGCAGTGATGTTCAGCGATGCGGGTCCCGATGTGCGGTGGGTTGGTAATGAACGTGGCATGGGCAGCCTGACCAACTGGTGTCTTCTTAATAAAGATGAAATGTACCCCGGTGGTAATTTTGCAAGGATACTGGGTGCCGGTAATGAGGATGGCAATTACTGGGTGCCTGCAGAGGTTGATGTCTCGATACGGCGGGGATGGTTTTATCACCCGAGCCAGGATTCTTTCGTAAGGTCCCCTGAAAATCTGATGGAACTCTATTATTCATCAGTCGGCAGAAACAGCAACCTGTTACTGAATGTTCCACCAGAAAGGAGGGGACTCCTTCATGAAAATGACGTCAGATCATTATTGGCATTCAAAGAATTAAGGGATAGAGAATTTGAGAATGACCTGGCTAAAGATAAGAAGGCAAGTTCATCCGGTGACAGGGGAAGAGGTTACAGGCCTTCAAATGTTAACGATGGAGATCCTGAAACTTACTGGGCACAACCCGACGGAGTAACCGAAGCTGAGATTGTGATTGATCTTGGGGAGGAGACAGAGGTCAACAGGATACTGATCCAGGAGTATATCAAATTGGGCCAACGGGTACAGGAATTTATTGTTGAAGCTTTAATCGAAGGGGAGTGGAAGCAACTGGTTGAAGGCACAACGATAGGCTATAAGGTGATCAGGAAGTTACCTGTGACTAAAACATCCAGGATAAGAGTCACTGTCAGGAAAGCAAAAGCGTGTCCCTTGATTTCGAATATTGAACTGTACCGTGCACCAGGAGATTAGAATTTTTTTTTACTTTGCAGAACAATTTTTTGGGGAAAGTGCTTAAGGTAAGGATATAAAAGGTGACACATAAAAAATAAAAAGCTACCCTATGGAGCAACTATATTGTGATGTTTCTTATAAAATCAGTAAACTTATTACTCGCACATATAGTACTTCATTTTCAATTGCAGTGAGTTATCTTAAACCTGAGAAACGAAAGGCAATCTACAGTATTTATGGTTTTGTAAGGCTTACCGACGAGATTGTCGACAGCTTTCATAATTATGATAAAAAGCTACTGCTGGATAAGTTTACCAATGATTATTATGAAGCTTTTAATACAGGTATAAGTCTGAATCCGGTTTTATATTCTTTTCAGCAGGTAGTCAGACAATATAATATCCCGGATGAACTTATACAGGCGTTCCTGAAAAGTATGAAAGCTGATCTGGGGGAGATTAATTACAGCCATAAGGATCAGATAAAGAAATATGTTTACGGATCGGCAGAAGCAGTCGGATTAATGTGTTTAATGGTATTTGTTAATGGTGACAGGACCCTTTTTAATGAATTAAAGAATCCTGCCATGAAATTGGGTTCGGCCTTTCAGAAAGTCAACTTCCTGCGCGATCTGAAGAATGATATAGAATTACTCGATCGTAATTATTTTCCTGAAATATATAATAAACCGTTTGATGAAAATGTAAAGAATGAAATAATCAGGGATATTGAAACTGACTTTTCCACATCATATCCGGGTATCACTAAACTACCGGCTGATGCAAAACTCCCTGTTATGATAGCATATTTATATTACAGGAGACTTTTGAAGAAGATCTCAGGCACTCCGGCTGATAAGCTGATTACTACCAGAATCCGGGTTCCTGATATTATAAAAGCATTTTTATTAATTAAAGCTTATCTTATTTGTAAGATAAAGCTCAGATAAATAAACCCTGTGTGAAATTCGGATGATAAGTAACTGTATGAATGAAATATATGTAATACCTTTTTACAGTTGTCTGTGGATATGATTATTCAACACCTTGTTCCAATAAATGTTAGTTTTAAAAACAAGCATATGCTGACTTTGATTAAAGCACACCAGGCACATCATAACAGTAAAACACCAAAGGATTTTATGAGCTTTGGATTGTTGCTCTTTCCAAGGAGATATTACAGCTAGCGGCTTATGTCATTGTACCTTATTCTGGAGATCCTTGCCGTTTCAATTCCGTTGATCCTGAGTTTTGATAAGAAAGTCCGGTTTTACAGGCTATGGAAATATCTGTTTCCGTCAATTTTAATAACCGGTGTTTTATTTATATCAATAGATATAATATTTACAAAACTTAGGATCTGGGGATTTAATCCTGGTTACCATTCAAAAATCATAATCTTAAATCTGCCTCTCGAAGAGTGGCTCTTCTTCATAGTAATTCCCTATGCCAGTCTTTTTATTCATTTTGTGCTCATTGCTTATAAACCTGATTTATTTCTGAGCGACAGAGTTGTAAGGATATTGTCAGGTACTTTGATAATAATCCTGGTATCTGTAATGGCTTTTAATACAGAGAAAAGTTACACCCTGGTTTATTTTACTGCAACTGTAATTGTTATATTAATTGATCTTCTTGGCAAAGCACAATTATTGAACAGGTTCTTTATTTCTTTCATTATCATTTTAGTACCTTTTTTCATAGTAAATGCTATCTTAACCGGCACTTTTATTAATGAAGAGGTTGTGTGGTATGATGGCTCAGAGATACTGGGAATCCGTCTCCTGACAATTCCTGTTGAAGATATAAGTTACGCTTTCAGCCTTATCCTGTTAAACCTTTTGCTGATGAGTATGTTCAGAAGAATTATTAAGGGAAGGCCGGATTAATATTCAGACATGTTTTTGGTTACCAGTAAAATAAGGGATTATCTGATTCGGAAGAATAACTATTTTATAAGCTTTTTGATTATTTTTTATTCCGTTGGGTTAATTGGGTTACTCATACCACAAACTCACACCCTGTTCTCCAATCTCTTCCCGATGGCTCTTCTGTTAAGCTTTGCTCTGATTCTTTTGCTTCATTCTGCTCCGTATAATGCAAAAACAGCATCCGGGTTGCTTATAATAGCTGTCACTGGCTATCTGATAGAAGTTATCGGAGTAAATACCTCCCTGATCTTTGGAAGCTACACATATGGTGCAGCTCTGGGATTTGAAGTTTTTAATACACCTCTAATGATCGGTATCAATTGGGTCCTGCTTGTTTATGCTTCAGGATCAATAGTATCGGCGATACCGGTAAATCCTGTATTTAGAATAGTAATTGCTTCATTGTTAATGCTTCTGTATGATTTTGTCCTTGAGCAGGCAGCTCCGCGACTGGATATGTGGAATTGGGAAGGAGGAGAGGTTCCATTGCAGAATTATATTGCCTGGTTATTAATTGCTGTGTGTTTTCATGCTTTCATCAGACAAACAGGTATTAAGATCAGAAATCCGGTCGCCCTGACAATATTCATGTGTCAGCTTCTCTTCTTCGTAATTTTATTAATCTTCTCCAGGTAACGTAATGATAATTAAATCAAAACATAATCCGTTAGTATATCCCTTTTTTAAAATTTATACTATCCTGAAGATCAGGAAGAACTTCATAAACATTAATATTTCGGGAGATTTTAAAGATAAAGGGCTTCCGGTACTGTTAATATGCAATCATATCAGCTGGTGGGATGGTTTCTGGGCAATGTACCTGAATATGAAAGTTTTCAAAAGGAAGTTTCATTTTATGATGCTTGAGGATCAGCTTGATAAATTTTGGTTTTTCAAGCTTACAGGCGGCTATCCGGTCCGGAGAAGATCGAAAAGTGTGATTGATTCAATAAATTACACAAATGAGCTTCTTTCTGAAAAGAATAATATAGTACTCCTGTTTCCCGGGGGTAAGATTGAATCACTCTATAACAATTCAATAGAATTTGAAAAAGGAGTTGTTCGCATCATAAATCAAACCGGTGGTATGGTCCATATAATCTTTGTTGTGAATCTTATTGAATATTTTTCTGAATCCAGACCAGGTCTTTTTGTCTATTATAAGGAGTATAACAGGTATGATGAAGATACAGAGGTAATTCAAAGAGATTACAACGAATTTTATTCAGACTGTGTTTCGAAAAACATTCAAAAAGCACCCTCCCGATGATTATTTATTATATCGCATGGTTTATTATGATATTTACCCTTCTTCAGCTGCTGATAGCTTTTGTTAATTTAATATTCCTGTCGAAGCCGGGCAGGGGGAAAATATTTGAAGAACCTTTAATTTCTGTATTAATCCCTGCCAGAAATGAGGAAAATAATATCGGCAATATCCTTGATGACCTGCTAAACCAGGATTATAATAATATTGAGATCATAGTGTTTAATGATCAGTCTGAAGACCTTACTGCAAAAATAGTACAGGAATATTCATTGAAAGATGGCAGGATAAAGCTGGTTGATTCACATGGTTTACCTTCCGGATGGCTGGGCAAAAACTATGCATGTCATTCATTATCAAAACACGCCGGCGGAGATTATTACCTGTTCATTGATGCAGATGTCAGGGTTGGACGAGGTCTTTTGACTAATTCAATTTCATATATGAATCGCTATAAAACCGGATTAATATCGATTTTCCCTAAACAGATAATGATATCAGTGGGTGAGAGGCTGACGGTTCCGAACATGAACTATATTTTGCTCTCCCTTCTGCCTCTCATAATGGTCAGGAAATCCCCCAATTATGCCTTTGCCGCCGCAAACGGACAGTTTATGTTGTTCGGTTCTTCAGTTTACAGATCACTTTATCCTCACGAAAAGATGAAGGACTGCAAAGTAGAAGATATTGCGATAGCCCGGTATCTGAAAAAAGAAAAATACAGGATTGCTTGTCTGGTCGGGGATGATTCAATAAGATGCAGGATGTACAAAGGTTGTATGGATGCTGTAAACGGATTCTCCAGGAACGTCGCAGCGTTTTTCGGAAATTCATTGATTCTTGCCTGCCTTTTCTGGTTTGTTACTACTTTCGGATTCATATTTGTGCTGCTGGCATTCACATTGAACATTTTCGTTCTTTATTTGATTATGTATTTAGTAGTAAGGATTTTAATTTCGCTCATAAGCGGACAGAATGTGATAAACAACTTGTTATTAACAATACCACAGCAGATTACGTGTGGCTTGTTCATTATCAAAGCAGTAAAAAATAAATTATCAGGGAGATACGAGTGGAAAGGAAGAGATATATATTGATTATTAGTCTGTTATTAATATCTGTTTTCAGCCTCAGGGCAGAGTACAGATCTGAGATCTACTCTGCATTCATAACAGGAAAAATGGAAATCTGGAAAGATGTTATTGACCGGATGGAAACAACTGGGGACAAAAGCAATGGTTTTATAATGGAACTGGTTAATTACCAGTATGGTTATATTGCCTGGTGCATTGGTGCCAACCGGAACAGGGAAGCCCGGAAATACCTTGATATTGCCGAAGATAATATTTCATTGCTGGAAAGGAGAGGGTTTAGTATGTCGATGGTAAATTCGTATAAAGCAGCCTTTTATGGTTACAGGATCGGACTGAATGTGTTGAAGGCGCCCTTTATCGGTCCAAAGAGTGTTGAATGTGCTAAAGAGGCCATGAAACTGGATCCATCCAATCCATTCGGATATATCCAGTACGGAAACACCCAATATTATATGCCTGCAATCTTTGGCGGATCCAAAGAGGAAGCTCTTCAATACTATTTAAAAGCTGAAGAGCTTATGGTTTCAGATGAAGAATACAATAATCAGAACTGGAATTATTTAAACCTTCTCATTACCATTGCCCAGGCCTATTCAGAGCTTCATGACCCCGGTTCCTCGAAGGACTACTATGAAAAGATTTTGAATAAAGAACCTGGCTTTGAATGGGTGAAAGAGGATCTGTACAAGGAAATTTTAAATAACATGAAAAATTAAAATATGTCGAAAAATGTTCTGATAGTCGGGGCGGGCCTTGGCGGACTGGCGACAGCTTTGCGACTGGCAAAAAGGGGATATAATGTTGAGATTCTTGAAAAGAACAAACAGGCAGGCGGACGTGTCAACCAGCTGAGAAAAGATGGTTTTACCTTTGATACAGGACCAAGCTTTTTCAGTATGTCCTATGAATTCAAGGAATTTGCCGGTGACTGCAACATCAGTCTGCCTTTTAAATACTTTGAACTTGATCCGTTGTATACTGTCAACTTCAGCAGAAGCCCCAAAACCTACTATTTATATAAGGATATAAAAAAGCTGGCTGAGCAATTCACAGAGATCGAACCTGATTTTGAACTCAAAATGAGAAGGTATCTCGAGAAAAGCAAAAACCTGTTCCACGATACATCCGTTGTAATAAAAAGTAACTACGACTCCATCCTTCATTATCTGATTACATTGCTGAAGGTTAATCCGGTACACGCGCCCATCCTTTTACGTAATTTCTGGCAGCAGGTATCCCATTATTTCAAGTCAGATGATGCAGTGCAGATATTATCACTGGTTGCCTTTTTCCTTGGACGCACTCCTTTCGATACTTCTTCAGTCTATACCCTGCTTTCTTACACTGAATTTATGCACGATGGTTATTTTAACGTGGAGGGGGGGATGTACAGGATCATCGAAGGCATACTTGATGAACTGAAAAAGGAAAATGTCAGGATCACTTATGATACCGAGATAAAGGATTTTTATTCATCCGGGAATAACCTGGATTATCTTATCGATCAGAACAATAGAAGATGGAGTGCAGATATCATAATTATTAATGCCGATGCAGCCGTATTCCGGGGCAGGGTGTTCAGGAGGCCTGAATTCTCGGAAGAAAAACTTGACCGTAAATCATGGACTATGGGGCCGTTGACCATATATCTTGGCATAAACAGCAAACTGCCACAGGTTGATCACCATAATTATTATCTCGGGGATAATTTCAGGGAGTATGCGGATAAGGTATTCAAGAATCCTGAGTCTTTGCAGAAACCCTATTATTATGTAAATGTCTTAAGCCGGCATAATGAAGAGTGTGCCCCGGAAGGATCGGAGAGCCTCTTTTTTGTCTGCCCTGTTCCTGACCTGAGGTTTAAACCCGACTGGAGCGATCGTGATGAAATTGTCGATAGTATAATAACCGATTTTTCGTTTAGAATTAACAAGGACATAAAGCCTGACATAGTATCAAGAACCGTATATACTCCCGCTGACTGGCAGGACCAGTTCAACCTGCACAGGGGCAGCGGACTCGGTTTGTCACACGATATGCTGCAGATAGGAGGATTCCGGCCTAAAAACTATGATGAGGTATTTAAGAATGTTTTTTATGTTGGTGCCTCAACCATTCCAGGAACAGGATTACCCATGGTAATAATAAGCTCAAAGCTGGTCTGCGAAAGAATTGAGAAATATTCATCAAAATTTCTACAGACAACCTGATATGTAGTTTGATACATTCTGTTATTTTAGCAGATCAGCGGCTACTGACAATGCAGCGTAATCTCCCAGATCCTCACCCAGTCTGGCCGGCACAATCCTGCAAACATGTGCGGAAAGAGCCAGTGCTTCCTTACTGATGATTTCAACAGCATACGGTTCCAGCAATTCGCGCGACCGGGTGAAGATACTTCCGATGACTATCATTTCAGGATTTAAAATATCGATGAGCACCGATAAGCCCTTACCAAGATATTCTCCTGATATCCTGTATATTTCCAGTGCAAGCTCATCTCCAAGCAGAGCTGCTTCAGCAACAGCCTGAGCAGTAATACCTTGCAGCTCCTCTGATGTTTTGCAGAAGCTAACCTTTTCTCCCATCTGGAATTTCTCCATTATCATGATTCGGGCTAACTGGGCAATGCCGCCGCCACTGCAAAAACCTTCGAATGAGCCTGATTTCCCGTAACCCACCGGTCCGGATTCAGAAAGCCTTATGTGTCCTGCTTCCCCGGCCATATCATTTGTGCCGGTATATAACCTGCCGTTCAGGATCAGCCCTGCACCCATACCCGTGCCGAAGGTCATGAATATCATATTTTCCATACCTCTTCCCGCACCAAACTTCCACTCTGCCAGTGCGCATGCATTGGCATCGTTCTGAATTCCGGTCTTTATCCCAAATTTGTCAGTAATAAACCTGACAATCGGTACATTATCCCATCCCGGAAGATTCGGGGGAGACATAACAATACCTTTTTTACTGTCAAGGGGGCCGCCACAGCTTATACCGAGCGCTTTTACCTTACCGGATGTAAGATTATGTTTATTAATCAGAGCATCAAAATGCCTGAAAATACTGTCTAATGTATGATTCAGACCCCGGTCCGATTCCGTTGCAAAACCTGATTTATCAACAATGGTAAGATTATCACCTTCCTGTACTCCGTAGATAACAGCACATTTTGTACCGCCGATGTCCAGTCCAAGCAGAGATTGATTCATTATATCATCTTTGCGGAATGCCAACAGTTTGCGCGAGAATTATCACCTGGCTGGATCTCAATCCCATCTCGGGCGCGAGCTTATCTTTCGGTACCAAGCCCCTTACCACACAACCCAGATTTTCAGATGCACAATAGAGATAAACATTCTGAGCAATAAATCCCGTATTTGCCCATGATGATAAAAGATCAGAATCTTTTATATCGTCTCCCTCTTTCTTGCCCAGTTTGGCCATATCAGCAACAAACACAAGGTTGACAGGAGCGTCAGCAACAAAATCCTGGGTGCCGCAAACCTTCCTTATGTCCCTGTTATGAATCTGTTTAAGTGTATTTAATTCAGGATCATACAGATAAAGTCCACCGGGCAAGGCAACATACACATCTATTTCCTGCATATTCCGTGATGACGGGGCTGTCCTTTTCTTATCAGCAGGACGGTTGATACCCCAGCCTGCCCATAGAAGATCTGAAAGTTGCTGCAGTGTAAGGTTATCCTTTGTGAATGTCCTGATTGACTGTCTTTCGTTCAGAGCCTGCATAAGTGGCTTGCCACCGGTTTTATTGGGAGCGGGAAGTGTGATATCCTGTGATTTGACCTGCATCAAGGCTACATTTAATGTTAATACACAAAAAATAAAGAAAATCTTCTTTTTCATGATTGTAATAATTATTTATTTATACTATTTCATTCTTCTCTGTGACCCTCTGTGTCTCCTCTGTGTAAGTTCTTCTTTTATAACACAGAGGACCACAAAGGATTCACAGAGCACCACAGAGTTATACTTTCAGAAACATTTTTGCTGTTTTGACAGTATCTGCAACTTTTTTTGTCAGCTCTGCCCAGTCTTTCTTCTGGATAAGATCCTTTGAAAAAAGCTTTGACCCCATACCAACACATGTCACTCCTGCTTCAAACCATTCCCTCAGGTTCTCAATTGTAGGTTCAACTCCTCCCGTTGGCATTATGCTTGTCCACGGGCAGGGTCCTTTAATCGCTTTGACAAAATCCGGTTCCCCCACAGAAGCTCCGGGGAATATTTTAACTATCTCAGCACCAAGCTCCTCAGCATAGCTGATCTCAGACAGAGAACCACAACCCGGCGACCACAAGATTTTTCTCCGGTTGCATACTTTAGCCATATCCGCATTGAGTACCGGCGAGACAATAAAGTTTGCTCCGAGTTGAATATAAAGGGAAGCGGTTCCTGCATCTACCACTGAACCGACTCCCATAATCAACTCAGGTACCTCTTTCTCTGCCCACTTATTGAGTTCACTGAAAAGCTCATGAGCATAATCACCCCGGTTGGTGAACTCAAACACCTTGATCCCTCCGTCGCTACATGCTTTTATGACATTTCTGCAAACCTCCGGATCCTTATGATAGAAAACAGGAACGATACCTGTTTCACGCATTATGATTATAACATCAATTCTGGTAAATCTTGCCATATATAAACAGTTAACCTATACAAATATATCTAATATTTTTGAACCATAGAGAAGAAGGAAGAATTGTTGATAACGTCTTATTTAACCGCAAAGGGCGCAAAGCTTTAACAAAGTTCGCAAAGCCAAAGCAATGATACTTAATTCTTTGTGTTCTTTGCGGTTAGTGGATTTCAATTTTGGCCATTTCCGCTTCGCGGAACAAACTCTTCAAAGAGGGAATTTTGTCTTTCACTTTTTACTTTCGCCTTTTCACTTTTGTCTTTTTCCTTTTATCTTTTATCTTTATCTTCACTATACGAACCTTCACCATGGCATTAAACTACATCTGGATCGCCTTCTTCCTTATCGGTTTCCTTGTTGCTCTCGGGCAGTTGATCTTTGCAGGTAATACACAGATTTTCAACGATCTCGTTAATTCCATTTTTTCCAATGCAAAAACCGGTTTTGAAATTTCCCTTGGTCTGACAGGAGTTCTGACCCTCTGGCTTGGTTTAATGAAAGTAGGCGAGAGGGGGGGTGTTGTGGCAATACTTGGAAGACTATTCGGCCCGCTTTTTCTGAAACTTTTTCCTGAACTGCCAAAGGGTCATCCTGCGTATGGATCAATTATACTGAACATTTCAGCCAATATGCTTGGCCTGGATAATGCAGCCACACCAATGGGGCTTAAGGCAATGAAGGAGATGCAGGAGGTTAACCGCGATAAAAAGAGTGCATCCAATGCACAGATAATGTTCCTTGTACTGAATGCATCGGGATTGACAATCATACCTGTCAGCATAATAGTTTACAGAACTCAGCTTGGAGCTGTTAACCCGGCAGATATTTTTATTCCAATACTGATTGCTACGTTCTTTGCAACTATAGTCGGACTGCTTAGTGTAGCTATTGTTCAGAAAATCAATATTTTTGATAAGGTGGTCATTGCTTATCTTGGTGGACTTACCGCAATTGTTGCGGGAATTATTGTTTATTTCAGCAATCTTCCGAAAGAACAGATAACAACAATTTCAACATTCGCGGCAAATTTCATTCTTCTCACTATTATAATGCTTTTCATAGTACTTGCCTTTATAAAGAAAGTTAATGTATATGACGCCTTCATTGAAGGTGCCAAAGAAGGTTTTGGGATTGCTATCAAGATAATCCCGTTTCTTGTTGCAATCCTTGTTGCAATAGGTATATTCAGGGCATCAGGGGCTATGGATTTCATAATCAAAGGTATTGCAGGTTTTTTTGCATGGATGGGAGTTGATACCCAGTTTGCAGGAGCTCTGCCTGTTGCATTTATGAAACCACTAAGCGGAAGCGGTGCCAGGGGTCTGATGATTGATGCCATGACAACACACGGAGCCGATTCTTTTATAGGCCGATTGGCATGTACCCTGCAGGGATCAACCGATACCACTTTTTATATTATCGCTGTTTATTTCGGATCGGTGGGTATCAAAAACACACGACATGCCATCGGGTGTGGCTTAATAGCTGACCTGGCTGGTGCTATTGCTGCAATCCTGGTTGCATACTTGTTTTTTGGGTAAAAGCACAGGGCTCACGTGTACTCCGAAGCTTTAGCGAAGGAGTAGGGCTCAGGTGTATTACGAAGCTTTCCTTGACGGCCGAAGCTTCAGCGTAGGTCGTAGCAAAGATGGAGCACCCAGCACCCAGTATTACCAGCCGAAGCTTTCTTAGACCTCCGAAGCGAAGCAAAGGAGGTAGCGAAGGCTGGCACCCAGCACCAAGCACCAAGCACCAAGCAACTTAGGTTAATTGCTTTTACGATAGATATACCAATAGGCGAGAGGGATAAAGAAAAGACTTACCACGGTTCCGAGCGACATTCCTCCAATCAGCGCCAGCGCCATCGGGCGCTGCAACTCAACTCCCATACCCGAACTGACCAGGATAGGTGCTGTGGATACCAGAGAAGCCATTGCAACCATTATAATCGGTTTCAATCGACGTGATCCTCCCGTATAAATCGCTTTTAACAGAGGCATGCCCTCGCGACGCAGATTATTGATAGTATCAACCTTGAGTATGGAGTCGTTGATTATCACTCCCGACATTACTATCAATCCTATCATCGTTATTATGTTGATCGTTCCTCCCCAGAGCTTAACAAGCAGCAACGCACCAGCTATATCGATCGGTATCTCAAGAAGTACTATCAAAGGCTGCGTTAGCGATTCAAACTGTGCCGCAAGAATAAAATAGAGCAGCAGCAATGCCACAATAAGCACTATGGCGAGTTCTTTGAATAACCGCTGCCCCGTGATAAGCCCTCCGCTGAATCTGACATCCAGTGCCGGATCTGATGTTACAAGTGCCCTGATATCGGCTGTTACCCTGGCTGGTGTGTTGGTTGTAATATTCATGTTTACAGGAACATACTCACTGTATAGTCCTCCTTTTATCGTTTTGTAATCATACACCCGCTGTACACTGACGATCTCATTAACAGGTATTGACTGGTTAGATTTATTCAGAACAAATTCAGAAGAAACAATATCACTTACCTGTTTCTCCCGGTCGGACAGAACTATGGGAAGCATCTCGTATGATGCTCTCAGTTCACCGATATTGTTCTTGTTCAGTGAGGTCTTCAGAGTATTGTAAACAACAGTCGGATCAATATCATACAGTAGGAGTTTATCAGGATCAAGCCTGAGCAGTATCTTATCTTCCAGGGGAGGCGGTGAGATACCCGCACCGGGCCATTGTTCCCGGAGCCTGCCGATAATACCGGTCATTTTCTCAACGGGAGGAACCTCTTTTTCCTTCATCAGGCTTACTTCAACAATAAGCGGAGATTCGTCAGTGGCAAAGATCTTCTCAAAGATGTTCTGCTGGGGTGCTATATTAATGGATGCTTCAGGATAATTTTTCCCGTTAAAATCATAGGAGTTCCTCTCAATAATATCTTTAAGATCATAATCGTGTGCTTTCACATATACAGTTGCCTGAGTGTATGACTGGTCATAATCGCGGTTGAAAAGAAACTGCTGTTCGCCTATAAATGAGTTTGTCTGGAGTATCATCTCATCGCTGTATGCGATCATTTCGCTGATCCTTTTGAGATTCTCATTTACGTCAATATTCTCATTCCAGTCTATTGAGATAACAAGCTCATCCTGCTTTACAGCCGGAAATTTTTCCTTTTCCATGGTAATGAACAGGAATACCATTATCAGTACTATGAAAAGGAATGAAGCCAGCATCGTTTTCCTGTACCTGAAGAAAAAGTTCATTCCGCCTTCATACCTGTCCTCAAGCCGTTTCAGACTTATTTTTTTTACAAATTTTGTCATAACACCCTCTTTACCGCTCTTGTAGAGAAGATAGTATATTGTCGGCAACAAGGTTATACCCACCATCAAGGATACACCTTGTCCGATAACAATAGCTATTGCCTGGTCGTAAAAGAGTGCCCCGGCTATACCGCTCAGGAAGATGAGAGGTATAAACACTGCACATGTGACCAGAACCGACGATATCAACGGGGTTATCACCTCGTTGGTCCCTTTGACACAGGCATTAACGAGCGACATGCCCCGGTCGATCCATTGTGTGATGTTCTCGATGATAACAATAGAGTTGTCGATCATCATTCCTATTCCGAGGATCAGTCCTGCAAGTGAGATAATATTAATAGACAATCCTACAATATAGAAGAATAACAGGCTGATAACCAGCGTGGCAGGGATGCTGAAGCCTATTATCATCGGCGATTTGGCATCCTTAAGGAAGAAGAACATAAGGAAGAAGGCCAGTATCCCCCCGGCAAGGAGGCTCTGCCTGAGGTTTGAAATCGAATAATCGAGCAGTCTGGTCTGATCCTGCGATAGTTCGAAATCCATCTGAGGGTAGTCCTGCCTGAAGATGTCGATCATCTCACTCATCTTTGCCTCGAGTGAAGCCATCTTAGCAGTTGATTCCTTAATGATCGCCAGAGAGACTGCCCTGTTACCATTGGAGTAATACAATCCCCTGGGGCGCTCCTGGCGGATGCCCACATCGGCAATATCTTTCAGTTGCAGAAGCCGGCCTCCTTTTTTGATATAGATATCCCTGACATCGTCGAGCTCTTTGAGATATGAGCTGAACTCAAGGTTGTAGAGATACTTGCCATCCTTGACAAGGATACTCCCGATATTTATATTGTTCAGCTGAACGGCCCGGGTGATATCATCGTCGGTTATGCCGAGGCTTCTCATTTTCTTTTCATCCGGACTGATATATATCTCACGCTGTATCTGTCCTGTGATATCAGCCATTGCAACCTCAGGAAGCTGTTCGATCCTCTTCTTGATGACTGTTTCGGCAAACTCGCTCAGCTCAATGAATTTCTCTTCACCTGCCTGCTTATCAGTAAGAGTTATATTAAGCAGGAATACCGGTATATCTGTTGCACTGGCTTTGATGATCCTTGGTCTTTCAAGATCGCGGGGAAGATAGTTCATGGCCCCGTCGATCTTTTCGTTTACTTCCATGAAAGCCAGGTTTATATCATTACCATATTTGAATGACAGTCTGATCAGTGCACTGCCGTTACGGGATTCTGATTCGATATTATCTAATCCTGGTACCTGGAGGAGGTTTCTCCGCAGGATACTGACAACCGTATTCTCAAGCTCCCTGGCGCTCACATCCGACCGTGACACGGCAACAGTTATCTCGGGAATATCAATATCTGGCATCAGCGATACCGGCAGCCTCACAGAAGCTACAATACCGAGCATGATCAGTGCCAGGAAGGTCATGATCACTGCTACGGGGCGCGTTATTAGGAATTTTACCATTTTTCTGTTATTGTGAAATCATTCTGGTTTATATTGCTCAGGGCTCAGGGCTCAGAGCTCAGAGCCTTGTGCCTTTTAAGCATGATAGGCTGATACACAAACAACCCTATCATGCTGAACACCAGTCCGCTGATGGTACCTGCCGCCAGCGCAAACCAGAATCTCTCATCCCTGCCCGTCAGCAGGAAGGGAATAAGCCCGACAATAATGGCCAGATTGGTCAGGACTATCGGGATCATCTTACCGTTGAATGCCTTCAGGTAAGCCACCCTTTGTGGCAGTCCAGGTTTACGTCTGCGTAAGCTGTTATAGTCGTTCAGGATGTAAAGAGTGGCATTCACAACAATACCGCAAAGCAGTATCATTGCAGCAAAAACCCCTTCATCGGGTGTGATCCTGAAAAGATGAAATGCAAGAAAGACACCAATGAAAGAGAACGGGATAAGGCTGATAACAGTAAAAGGTTGTTTGAACGATTCAAGCAGAATGGCACAGATGAAATAAATGATAAGTATTACCAGGAAGATAAGATAATAGTTATTTTTCCCCTGGTTCCACGAAAAGGTATATGATGCTCTCTGAGCCTTATAGCCAAGGGGCAGCAATGCATTTGTTTCATCAATGTTCCTGTCGAGTATCATCCTGCCAAGCTCGGCATTTCCTATAAAATCATAGCCTACAGTTATTACATACTGCTGATCCTCACGGCTTATAGTATTATCGGTTACCTCACGCGAAACAGAGGAAAAATCCTTCATTTTAACATATGATCCGGCATGAGTCTTAAGTGGCGCATTGATAAAGCTCCAGTAATCGTACTCATCCGACTGAAGTGATTTCAGGCTGACCGGCGCCAGTACATCATTGATATATACAGTCTGAAAAGGAGACGCACTTCTTGAGAACCGCCGGGCTTCATTATATGCAAATGCCACATCCGAACTGCTTTCAGTAAGGTAATACTTGTCCATCTCCAGGCGGTTCCTGTACACTTTTTTATTTCTTCCGCCTATAATATATCCGTCTGTTATGGTTCCCAGAAGGTAAACCTCTTTTATCCTTCCCTTGCCACTGCTGATCAGCCTTTCCTTCAGCGAACTGGCATATCCATATAGTTCATCGTAATTATAACCCTTCATCACAACCTTGTATGAAGTTATTATATAGTCGCTGTAAACCTGGTTGCTGAATGCTTTGCCGACACCTGACACCATGGCATGATAACTGCCTATACCGTTCATATAATCCTCAATCCTGATCTTTAAGATGAAAGGAAAGATCGTAAAATCATGTTCCGGTTTAAAAGTGATTGATACTGTTGCTTCATCCGCGCTGTAAATACTTGTTGTGAACATATCGATCTCATCATATGCTGCAAGCATGTTCTCCAGACCGGTGCAGGTAGTGTTAAGATCTTCTATGGTAAGTCCCTCCTCGCTCAGTCCTATCTCAACCCTTAGCCTTGTCCGCTGTACCTCATCGGAACCGCCATAATAATAGAACCGGCTGTTTTTTGCCTTCTCATTGAAAAGCCTGAATGTACCCCCAAGAACTTTGTTTACAACTGGCTTTATGTCCTGGACATATTTCCTGTTTCCAAGTGTTTTGTTATAGAGTCTCTGGAGTTTTGTTATTTTCTCATCCTGCGGTTGATTGCTACTGCTTTTCGGAAGTGAATCAGGAAGGTAAAAGACAGGCAGTCCGAAAATCAGTATTGCCACAATGATGAAAGCAGCCCTGTACTTTATTATGAAATCAATGCTTTTCAGATATCTTTTTGACAACCTGACTGTTCTTCTTTTCCTTCTGATAACCATGGCACTGAACCTTGGGGCGAGCCTTATTTTTTCAAGTAGCGAAGGGATAAAGAACAGTGCAACGGCAAGTGATACTGACAGGTTGATGATTACCACAGCGGCAAAATCCGAAAGGGTTACCTTTGAAGCTTCATCGAGGAAGAAGATGACGGCCAGGGCACCGATAGTGGTAAGTGTTGCTGCAAGAAGAGATATGCCTACTTTCCTGTTTTTATGATACCTGATATGATCAGTCATCACAATTGTATTATTGATGATGATGCCAAACGAGACAGTTATTCCTGCCAGGGAATAAAGGTGGATCTCCAGCTTAAAGAGATAGTAAAAGATAAAAGCAATTAATATATTGGCTATCAGGCTGATGGCTATGATAAGAAGGTATTTGAACTCGCGGCTTATAAGCAGGACAAAGAGCAGCAGCAGGATAACTGAGAGTACAGCTCTGAAAATATTCTTCGTTATCTCTTCTTTGAGATAGATGGTATTATCCATGGAGGTTCTTATGCTGTAGCCTGGTGGAAGCTCCTTTTTGATCTGCTCAATCTTCTCTTTTACGGCTTCGGCAACTGTGATATTGTTAACATTCTTTGCTGCACTGACGTTTATATTGATCGTATTCAGCCCGTTGATCCGGAAATATCTTTGTGCCCGTTGATCCTTCAGCTTGATGCTCGCCACATCGGTAAGGTGAATTATCCTTCCTGATACTTTGGCCACAGGTATGTCGGCCCACCTGAATGATTGCGCGTTATTGCCTTGCAGGGTAAGATAGGTTCTTTTCTCAAGCCCGCCTTCCATGATCTCAGTAGCGCCTCCAATCTCCATTTCGAGCAGATAGCTGTTAATCGAGCTGTTTATTGCCGAAGAACTTATACCCATAGAGGTAAGCTTCTGCTGGTCGTACATTATCTCCCATTCCATGGGTGTGGCACCGGAGATATCAACGCTGTAAACGCCTTCAACAAGAGAGATCACGGGTTTGATTTGTTCATCTGCAAGGGTATAGATATATGAAGTGCTTGCATTGCCGTTAACCTGGAAGCTGAGGATTATTGAGCTCCACTGGTCCTGCGGCATATTCATGGTGATAACAGGGTAGGAGACCCTTTCGGGAAGCCTCTTTCGGGATTCCCGCAGGAGTGAGGCAATTTCGAATCTTTTGGCTCTGAGGTCGGTATTTTTATCAAACTCTACTGTTATACTTCCCGTTTCGTTGTTTGTTGTTGAGGATACTTTTTTTACGCCGGTAACTGTCGAAAGCACACCTTCGAGCACTGTTGTAACCTCCTGTTCAACAACGCGTACAGGTGCTTCAGGCCAGTTCCAGCTTATGGTGAGCGAGGGAAGGTAGCGGGTAGGATTGAGCTGCAGCGAAAGCAAAGGTATCATTGCCGCACCTACAATGATCAGCATCACAAAGAGGATGTTAACAGTGAAGGTGGATAAGAATGAACTGTATTGCCTGTTGCCCTTCATTCCTCCCTTACGATTGTTTCGTGTGCAAGGTTAACATTACCACTGACGATCACCAGGTCGCCCGGTTCAAGTCCCTCTTTTATTGAAAGGCTTGTACTGCTCTCAAATTCAACGGTCACATATTTCCAGATAGCCAGCGAGTCCTCCCGTACAAAGATCACATCTTTACCCTGGCGTATGACAAGAGCCTCTTTGGGTACTACCAGCCGGTTCGGAACAGGTTTACGGATAACAACTCTTACGTTCATGCCATCAATAAGCCGGCTGTTGTTACGGAACTCAGCTTTCACTTTAACCATACCGTTTTCATCTACAAGGGGGTTTATCTGTGTTATCCTGCCTGTTATATTGGTGCTGTCGTTGATGAAGGGGATGATACCTACAGGCATACCCTTGCTTATAAAACTATATTCCGATTCGATAATCGGGAACTCAACTTCCATTACCTCATCGAAGATTATGGTACACAGGCTCTGATAATTCTGACTGGGATTAAATACTTTGGCCTCCAGGTTGGCAACAACACCGCTCAGCGGGGCATGGATTCTTGTGTTATTAAAATTATACTCAGCTTCTGTAAGTGCAGTTATTGCATCGTTAAGTCCGCTCCTGATGCGAGAAGTTTTTATTTTAGCTGATGAAAGTCCGGTAGTATCGGTTGTTGAGAAATTGCTCAAAAGGTCATCTTTGAAATTGATCTCTGCTCTTTCGAGCGACTGACGGGCACGGGTGAGCTGAGTCCTGTGTTCAAAATCCTCGATTACTGCCAGCAGGTCTCCGGCTCTTACTTTCTGCCCGTTTTGAATGTACAGTTCATTGATTATTCCGTTTACTTTGAACGGGACAACAGCTTTTTTCGAAGAATAAGCTTTACCATTGCTTATCAGCTCGTGGTAGAATGTTGAAGGTTCCAGCCTGACTGTTTTAACAAGAACTGCTTCGGGGCGTGATGAACGGCGAGCCATCTCCTCGAGGTTCTCAGCCGTTTTTTGTTTGCAGGAGAATAATAATGTAATAATCAATAACAGAGTAATATGGCATCTTGATTTCATCTTTGTTGGGGACTGTTAAGAAGGTTTATTATAACAAATTATAAAATTAAAACACTTTTATGGTATAATAAACCTTTTTCGACTAAAATTTTCGTTGATGACTTAATTTTAGTTCATTTTTACGAAGTTGCGGTACATTGGTGCAATGATCTATAGGTACAGACGTAATTCATTGTTGCGGATTGCTTCGTCTTCCGCTATGCGGAATCCTCGCAATGACCATAGTTTTTAGTAAATACAGTGCCACACGAATTACATAATTACCTTATCTGCATTGTCATTGCGAGTCCCGTGAAACGGGAAGAAGCAATCCTGAGCTTTAATCGCAACATTAACTTACAGGAATTAATGCTGAAATCCTGACATTAATCTGGACCGTCGTCTGTAAACACGGCGCACCGAGTGATGAGTGATGAGTGCTTTGCCTACCGTAGCCTGGGGGAGGTGGTGTGAGCGTTTTCAAGCTTACCGGCCGTCTGCTGCTACGATCGGAGGCAGAACATAAGCAATGAACGGATTCATTTTTCAGTGTTCAGTGTTCAGGATCAGGCAAGTATAAAAAACGACAAACGTTTAAACACGAAACGAAAAACGCTTCTCCTATTATTCCCAGTTCTCTTTTTGCGAAAAATTCAATTTATTATCATATTTACATGTATGAATAACAGGGAATCAGCTGAACACATATTTATTGCAGGGATAAGAGGAGTTCTTCCCGATAAACTGGTTAACAGCCAGATGTCATTACATGATTCGGTTCTCAGGATAGCCGGCAATGATTTTTCACTTAATGAGATCGCAAATATTTATGTTATTGGAGCCGGAAAAGCAAGTGCTGCAATGGCTCATTATGTTGAGAATATACTGGTTGACAGGATCACTGACGGGCAGATAACAGTCAAATACGGGCATGCATGCAAGCTTAAGAAAATAAGAGTAACTGAGGCGGGACATCCTTTGCCCGATTCAAATGGTTTTAAGGCGACACGGGAGATCATCAGAATAGCTCAATCAGCTTCAGAGAATGACCTGGTAATAGGTTTGTTCTCGGGAGGCGGATCTGCTTTGCTTACGGATGTTCCGGAAGGATTGTTGCCGGAAGAGGTCGTTTTAATCAATAACCTGCTTATAAGGAGCGGTGCCTCCATACATGAGATCAACACAATCCGCAAACACCTGTCGAACGTTAAGGGTGGTCAGCTTGCCAGAGCAATATGGCCTGCAAGATCTGTAAATATTATTTTGTCGGATGTTATTGGTAATCAGCTTGATATCATTGCTTCGGGACCTACGGTTCCTGATACTTCTACTTTTAGCGAAGCACTTAAAATACTTGAAGACTACCAGTTAATGAATGACATTACTGACGGAATAATTAATTATCTTAGTGAAGGAGCTGCAGGAAACAAACCGGAGACACCCAAACCTGATGATCCTCTGTTTTCCAGGACCATCAATGTTCTGGCAGGAACTAACCTGACAGCCCTTGAAGCCGCAAGAAAAAAAGCGATCGACCTTGGTTTCACACCGTTTATTATTAATGATTCGCTTCAGGGAGATGTTGCAGAAATATCACAATATCTCGTAGATACAGCTCTTTATTACATGGATAATAACGAGATTGAAAAACCTGTATGTCTGCTCTTTGGAGGTGAAACAACTTTAAAGGTTACGGGTAACGGACTTGGCGGAAGGAATCAGCATCTTGCCCTTATCATCGCTATGAAGCTGCAAAATATTCAGGGTATAACGGTTCTTGCCGCAGGAACTGACGGCAGTGATGGCCCGACCGAAGCTACAGGAGCTGTGATTGATTCAGATACGATGCACCTTGCTTTATCATTAAATGCTGATCCGGAAAGATTTCTGAATGAATTTGACTCATTCCATTTCTTCAAAAAAACCGGCGGTCATATCATTACCGGCCCAACAATGACCAATGTGATGGATATGATCGTAATAATCGTTGATTAAACCTTGCCGGATTTTTCCATCAGGTATATACGGGAAATTCTTTTAACAGACTCATTTATCGGAATAAAGGTAATACCGGTTGCTTCTTTGATTTTACGATTGTTAAAAAACACTTTTGAAAAGGCCGCATGGATAATGTCAGGTGTTATGGTACCCTCCTTTCCGGAAATTTTTGAGATAATTTTGAGAATACCTGTGACAGGAGGAGCCAAAATCTCCGGAACAGGAATAAATGGTTTTCTGACATTAAGACTTTGAGCAATCATTGTGAAAAACTCACGAAAGGATAAGTTCTCTGAAGAAATAATAAACCGTTCTCCGGTTACCGGACTGTTCATCAGAGTGATCATGGATTTTACAACATCCTGTACATCAACATATCCTGTAACTCCATTGGTATAAAAGAACATCCCTTCAGCAATCTTTTTAAAGAATTTCGGACTCCCATTATTCCAGTCGCCGGGTGCTAAAATCACTGACGGATTTACTATAACAGCTTTAAGACCTCTTTTTATACCATCCCAGACTTCCGATTCCGAAAGATACTTGCTGGTTGAATAGGCATTATGATAGACAGAATCATTCCACGGGCTGGATTCATTAACCATTTCATCCCCGGAAGCGGCTCCGAGGGCCGATGTGGAACTTACATGGCATAGTTTCTCTACTCCGCATTCAATGCAGGTATTAACAATATTAGAAGCGATAAGTATATTATTATTAATTAGTTCTTTTCTGTTTGAGTTATCGAATGAAACAGTAGCCGCACAGTGATATACATGATGGGACCCGGCAATTGCTTTTATAAGCAGGTTAATATCAGCAGCATCCGATTCGATCCATTCAATTTCATTGAACAGATCAGTTGACTTATCACTATAACAGGTAAAAACCTTTTTTACAAGATCAAGTTTGTATTTCTTACGGTAAATTGCCTTTATGTTGTTTCCTCTTTCAGCAAGAAAGTAAAGCAGGTGACTGCCTAACATACCTGTACCTCCTGTGACAAATACCATTCTTTTGTTCCGTTCCATAATGTGTCAATAATTCAGTTCATTTCTGAATTCTTTCTCCAGCAGGTTATACCTTAATCTTACGGGAATTATTCTACTTAAAACGAGTAATAACCTGTTAATGAAAAGTGGTACATAAACCATTTTACCTTTTTCTGTTTTATCCAGGGTAAGCCTGGCAAGTTTGTCGCTGTCTATTGTTGTAAGTTTGCCGAAAAATCCGTGGCTCTTAATTCTGGTGGCAGCCAATGGATTGCTTTCAACTCCGTTGGGGCAAACAACAGAGACCTGTATTCCTGAACTTTCAAGTTCTTTTGCAAGACTTTTTGAGAAACTCAGCACAAAAGCCTTGGTGGCAGAGTAAATGCTTTTATACGGAACAGGGAAATAACCTGAAAGACTACCTGTATTAAGGATTTTACTGTCGGGGCATTGTTTTAACAGAGGGATAAAGTATCGGGTTAGTAAAGCCAGCGCCCTTACATTCAGCATGATACGTACATCACTGTATTCGGGATCTGATTGTTCAAAAGAGGTTGATCCGGCAATACCGGCATTGTTAATAAGAAAGTTAATCTTAACGTTCTGATTAACACACCATTCATATACTTTGGAGGGGGCGTCAAGACCTGTCAGATCAATGGCAAGATATCTTACCTCCACATTAAACCTCGATTTTATTTCACTGACAGTATGATCCAGTTCGGGACCAGGCAATGCAACTAATATCAAATTCCTGCCACGTTGGGCACACTCAAAGGCGAACGATTTTCCTATTCCTGAACTACTACCTGTGATAAGAGTAAAGTATTGTTCCATCTTATCCGTGTTTTGAAGGTAAATATACAAACATCCCTTAATAGCAATTGGTGTTTTTATTATATTTGTCCACAGCCCGTTAAATCAATAATTAATAATCACTGCAGCTGAACATGACAGCACCATATATTATTTTAATAGTTCTGGCCGGTGTAACGATGTTGTTGTTAATGGTACTGAAGTTCAAGCTCAGTGCTTTTATTTCCCTCTTGATAACTTCAATTTTTGTCGGAATAATGGCAGGGATGCCACTCTCAGGGATCTCTTCAAGTATTCAGGAAGGTATGGGAGGTACGCTCGGTTTTGTTGCGACAGTAGTTGGTCTTGGAGCGATTTTCGGTCAGATGCTTGAAAGCTCGGGAGGAGCTAAATCACTTGCTAATTATCTGCTGGAAAAATTTGGCAAGAAAAGAGCTTCATGGGCTCTTGTTTTAACAGGATTTATAATAGGGATACCGGTTTTCCTTGATGTTGGTCTGATAATACTGATACCGCTTGTATATGCTCTTACGCGTGATACGAAAGTCTCGATTTTGTATTATGCCATTCCTCTGCTCGCCGGTCTTGCAGTCACCCATGCAATGGTGCCACCCACACCAGGTCCGATGGCAGTATCTGAAATATTAGGTGTACAGATGGGGTGGGTGGTCTTGTTTGGTCTGACTGTCGGATTACCTGTTGCTGCCCTGGCAGGTCCTTTATTCGGACGTTTCATTGCGAAGAGAATGTATATTCCGGCACCTGCTGAAATTCTTGAGGCGGAATCTGATTCAAATGATCCGGCCACGAAACTTCCTTCGTTCAGGGTAATTGCGCTTATCATTTCAACTCCGCTGCTGTTAATCCTCGCCGGTACCTTTATCGGTGTAGGAGTCGAAAAAGAAGTGATTACAAAATCATTAATTACTGAAATCGTTTCCTTCATCGGTCATCCTTTTACAGCTTTGATAATCGCAACACTACTGTCGATCGGGCTATGTATCAGGAGAAAGATGCCGAGACAGAAGATACTTGATCTGAGCACCAGAGCACTGGGCCCTGCAGGTATCATAATACTTGTTACCGGTGCCGGTGGTGTTCTGAAACAAATACTGGTTGACAGCGGCATCGGGAAAATACTTGCCGAATCGATTGCAGAATCTTCAATACCTCTTATATTACTTGCCTGGTCGCTTGCAGCTCTGGTGAGGATCACCCAGGGCTCAGCCACAGTGGCAATGATTACTGCTGCAGGAATAATGGCCCCGATATTACCTGTTTTTAATCTTAATCAGCCTGGTATTGCACTTATTGTGATTGCTATTTCATCGGGAGCCACAATACTCTCTCATGTCAATGACAGTGGATTCTGGATCGTTAGCAAATATCTGGGGATGAATGAAAAACAGACTCTTAAATCATGGACTGTCATGGAAACAATCATATCAATCACAGGTCTTGGTTTAACTATGCTGCTGAGTGTTTTTATTTAGAAAACAGATTGTTAATGCAACATATTGTTTTTCTTTCTATTTTTGACCTTCTAAAAAATACTGTAGATATAAAATGGTTGTTATCAGAATATTAATATTTATTTTCGCAAGTCTCTTCATCATGGTTCCTTCTTTAGCCCAGATAGGAGTTCCTATCCTGTCACATTACAGGGAAAGCAGGGAAATAGAAGATCAAAGCTGGGCAATCTGTCAGGATGAAGATCTGATTATGCTTTTTGCAAACAGACATGGAATACTGACGTATGACGGGCAGGAATGGAACAGTATACAAATTCCGACAATACCATATGTACTGAAATACAGGGAGGAGAATAAAAGGGTTTATGTTGGTGGCGATAATGATTACGGCTACCTGGAGAAAGATGAGAAAGGTTTATACAATTATTATTCGCTGGTCGAAGATTGGAAAGGGTTAGGTGTGATAACCCGTATTATTTTTACGGATACGACTGTTTATTTTTATGGAGAACAGAGTATATGCAGACATGATCTGAGAAATCATATTCTTGAAAAACGTTTCACAATGAAGGGTAATAATCCTTTCACTGGTATGTTCGTGACTTCCAAAAACACATTTTTCAATGTTTATTCCAAAGGGCTCCACAGGCTTGACAGCGATACTCTTTTCCCGATAGTAACCGGTTATCTTCTTAAAAATGATGAAGTGCTGTTCAGCCTGCCTTACGATGATAAATTGGTACTTCTTGGAATAAGTAATGGCGATCTCTCACTTTTCGACGGTATAAAATTTTATGATTATAAAATAAATGATGACGGATACCTCAGCCAGAATATACTTTCAGAAGGTCTGGCAATATCTGATTCTCTCTACGTATTTTCCACCCTCGACGGAGGTGCCCTTGTTGTTAACAGAAAGAACAGGAAAATAAGAAATACAATCAACTATCAGAATGGATTGCCTGATGACGAGATTTTTGGACTTGGTGCTGATAATAATGGCGGTTTGTGGCTTTCTCATCAGTATGGTCTTACACGTGCAGATCTTAGCCTGCCTGTGGGAAATTTCAGCATTTATCCCGGACTTAAAGGTAACCTGACTACATCAGCATGGAACAATAGTGAGATCTATGCAGGCACAAGCGAAGGAGTTTTTTATCTGGCTGAAGTTGTAGATTATCTTAATTATGAGATCCTTGTAAAGAAGGAACCGGAGATAACTGTCACTCCTGGGGAGACTCAGTCTGAAAAAACACAGGATCAGGAAAAAAGCAGGAACAGGATCTTTACAAGAATCTTCGGGAGGCTGACAGATGTAGAAAAAGACAAAACACCTGTTCTGCCAGCAGATAAACAAACAGTTACAGTTAATACAAAACCTAAGGATCAGTACATCAGAAAAACTGTAAGAAGGATAAAATCGGTAAGGTATGTTTATGAGAAAGTTGAAGGACTAAATGAAAAATGCCGGCAGCTTGTCACAACCTCACACGGACTTCTGGCTGCGACCAACAGAGGATTGTACGCTATAACCAATCACAGAGCAGAAATCATAACAGATAACCGGTATATAAACTATATAAGCTGGAGACCATATAATAATAAGTATTTTGTTGCTGCCGATGATGGATTTTTTACGGTTAGTTTTCCAGATGACAAATGGATTATTGAATCTCCCGATAAGGAATATTCAGGTTCAGTTTATTCGGTTTTAATGACAGATGGAGACACACTGTGGCTTGGATGTGATAATATGATACAAAAAGTGGCCACTGATGCGGGTAGGATAACCGGTGGTTATTCCGTGCTTGGCATTGACACTGATATACCACTTCAATATAAGATTGACAATGTAAATGACTCTGTATTCCTGTTCACCTCATCAGGGATCTATTTTTTTGATAATAACTCAGGAAGATTCAGTATCTACAAACCTGAACCTGAAGAACCTGAAACCAGAATTAAATATATCTTCCCGCTTTCCAACCTTCCCCTTTTTAAGGCTGACGATGACTGGATCAGCCTTGCAACCGATAATAAAGTAGCAGACATGGAGTTATCGCTTCTTAAAATATTTGATGAAGTTGTATCAATAAGTGCCGATTCAAATTATCTGTGGATTATTGATGGTGAAAACCATCTTTACAGAATCGACCGCTATAAATCAGCTGTCATTAAGCCTGAGATAGATGTATTCGTAAAGAGTGTATCTAATGAGAGGGGGAAAGTATTCAGTTTATCCGATATTGTACTTGATCCGGGTGAAAATATGCTTAATTTCAAGATTGTTGCTCCCGGTTACCTTAAGCAGAGTACTACTCAGTATCAATATATAGTAGAGAAATTAATGCCTGACTGGTCCCCCTGGTCGGTAAATTCAGAATACAGTCTTATAAGACCCAAACCCGGTGATTACACTCTTAAAGTCAGGGCTAAAGATCTGTGGGGCAACATAGGAGAACCGAAGACAATTCAATTTACAATTAAGGCACCATTCACCAGAACAACCGGTTTCTACCTGTTCTCAGGCCTGGCAGCTTTGCTTGCAATATCCTATGTAGTTCAGCTCAGGGAAAGACAACTTCAGAAGAAGAACAGAATATTGGAAGACAAAGTAAAAGAACGAACAGCTGAGATTGAAGCACAAAAAGAAGAAATCACATCAAGCATAGCATATGCAAGCAGAATTCAGATGGCAATGTTGCCTGCAAATGACCTTTTTAAATATGTATTTCCAGATTATTTTATTTTATTCAAACCCAGAGATATCGTAAGCGGCGATTTTTACTGGATCGGAGAAGATGAGAAACATATATTCTTTACTGTGGCGGACTGTACTGGTCATGGCGTACCGGGTGCTTTTATGAGCACACTGGGTATATCGGCTCTGAATGAGATCATTACAAATTACAAAGACCTGAAAGCTAGTATGGTCCTTAACTTGTTAAGGGAAAAAACAAAAACATCCCTGCACCAGACAGGCAAGGAGGGAGAGGCTACAGATGGTATGGACCTGGCATTCTGCATACTGCATAAGAACCGGAGACTTCTTGAATATGCAGGAGCCTATAATCCGTTATTTCTTGTCCATGGAGGTGAATTAAAAGAATATAGAGGAGACAGAATGCCTATTGGTATTCACTATGGTGAGAAAGAATCATTTACCAATCATGAAATAAAAGTAAAAAAAGGTGATTTAATCTATATTTTTTCTGATGGTTTCTCTGATCAATTTGGTGGTTCTCAAGGTGGAAAATATAAAAAGTTCAATCTCAAAAAGCTACTCGCTAAGATCTGTCATAAATCAATGGGAGAACAATTGACGATTCTTGAAGATGAATTTCAAAAATGGAAAGGCGACAGCGACCAGGTAGACGATGTTACCATAATTGGTGTTAGATTATAGTCTAATTCCTATACTCTTCAACATTTAAACATTTCAACCTTTACACTCTCCTTTAATTCATTATATTTAAAATTCACTTGATCACTTTAAAATAGATATTTGCAACACTATGGTAATTAAATTCTTAGGAGCTTCACGGGAAGTGACGGGAAGTAAATTCCTTCTTGAAACAGATTTAGGAAAACGGATACTTCTCGATTGCGGTATGTTTCAGGGTAAAGGTCTGGAAACAGATGAAATGAACAGAGATCTGGGTTTTGATCCTTCAACGCTCGATTATATTATTCTGACACATGCTCATATTGATCATTCTGGTCTTATACCATATGTCTACAGGCTCGGATTCAGGGGGTCGGTGGTTTGTACCAATGCAACTCGCGATCTCTGTTCAATAATGCTTGCCGATTCAGGATATATACAGGAGCACGATACCCGTACTTTCAATAAGAAGCGTACGAGAAAGGGGCTTCCTGTTGTTACTCCGATTTACACTCAGGAAGATGCAAAAGCGTGCATGAGCTTGTTTATTGGGATTCCTAATGGAATGAAGTTCAGGATAGATGAAAATATCAGGGTTAGGTTTACACATACAGGTCACATGCTGGGCAGCGGAGCTGCTAATCTTCAGATTACTGAGAATGGTCAAATGAAACGTATCACTTATACTGGTGATATCGGCCGGTCCTCAAGTCGCATACTGGCCAGACCACAGCCGTTTCCCCAGGCAGATATTCTTCTCACTGAATCAACATATGGCGACAGGCTGCATAAGGAAACGGTTGCTGCTGATGATGAACTGCTGGATATTGTTGTTCAGACATGCGTGAATAAAGGCGGAAAACTCATTATCCCGGCCTTCAGCGTCGGCCGTACACAGGAAGTGGTCTATACACTTAATAATTTTTACAATAGCGACAAGCTTCCCAGAATCGATATTTTTGTGGACAGTCCTCTTGCTGTAAATGCTACCACAGTATTCAGGATGCACCACGAATGGTTTAACAAAGAATTTCAGCATGTTCTTGAAACTGATCAGGACCCTTTCGGATTTAATTCTCTTTTCTATATTACAAGGGTGGAAGATTCCAAAAAACTTAATGATCATAAAAAACCGTGTATAATCATTTCAGCATCAGGTATGATGGAAGCAGGTCGTGTTAAACACCATCTTGCAAACAATATATCCAACCACAAAAATACAATCCTGGCAGTAGGCTATTGTGCCCCAACCACACTGGGAGCAAGAATACTCAGAGGCGACAGGGAAGTCTCAATTTATGGAAATATCTATGAAGTTAAGGCAGCTGTGAAAAAAATCGATTCATACAGCGGACATGGCGATTATAAAGAAATGATCAGTTTCCTTGAATGCCAGGATAAGCAGGCAATTGAAAAGACTTTTCTTGTACATGGTGAGTATGAAACTCAGAAAAAGTACGCCTCCACTCTTGAAAAAGAGGGGTTCACTAATATTGAGATACCGGGAAGAAAGCAGGAGTATGTAATATAGATGCTTGTTGCTTGTTCCAGCACCCAGCACCCAGTTACCTGATATACATCTTCAGTTCCAATCTTACCCTTTTCCAGTCAGGATAGACTTCCGTCAGGAGCTGATAATATTCCTTACTGTGATTGTGGTGCCTGAGGTGGCACAGTTCATGGATGATCACATACTCAGCAAAGATACGGTCAAGTCTTATCAGATCGGCACTGATAGCTATTTTCCCTTTGAATGAACAGCTTCCCCATCTTTTTTTCATCGTTCTTACTGTGAAACCCGATGGTGAGAAATTGAATTCCCTGTATTTAAGCAGAATTTCATGAAACAGCTTTGTAAATACTGATCCGGCAACTACCTTATACCAGCCCTCAAGCATAGCCCTGATTATTTTTGGATCGGGTTTCCCTGCAAAACCAACTTCTATAATATGATCTGACTTCCGGATATAGTAATCATCAGAAGGAACTATTCTTAACAGGTTGTCCTGCCCCATGAACATTATTGATTCACCATCCTCAAATTTGTTATCATGGTCAATCCTGGTCAGTGAAGCATGATAATTCTGTACCTTTCTGATCCATTCCGATTTTTCTTCGATCATTTCCCGGATTATTCTTTCAGGTGTTCCGAATGGCACCCTTACAACCACACCTTTATCAGGATGAACGCTTATTCCCAGAGTTCTTCTTCGTGTATATAATATTTTGTATTCTATATTCTGTTTCATTTTGACTCCAGTGAGGAGAGATAATATATCAGACAGGCTGTTCCATCCATTGTACATTCATTAGTGGAGTAGTCAGCGAAGTCATCATGATATACAGCCAGGTCAGTCTGAAAGGGGGCATATTCGTCTTCGTTTGCGAGATACAAATATTTAAGCGAATTAAAGACAGACGGGTAGACAGGGCCATCAACAAGTCCTCCATATACCTGGCCACCCTTAACCACATATGAAGAGTGTGTATTTTCAGGATAATCGCCATTCGTCGGTTTTTCTACAGGATGTACCAAAACACAGTGAGATGATAATGGAAAGCGTGATTATGTTTTTCATAGTTCATCAGGTATCATCAGGATACATATGCAATATAATAAAATCTTTATAGATCATTTACTGTATGGAAAAAATTCATAACTAACAGAATTACATTACAATAACAGCCATTTGTTAAAAATTACTAATTGTTTTTTTCAATGGAATAAAACTATTTTAATGTTTGTCTAATACACAAATTAGTTAACTTAAATTATTATGTTATTATGAAAAAAGGAATGAGGTTTTTATTTATTATTTTCCTTTCAATGTTGGTGTCTTCAGCTTTTTCACAAGAGCAGGGTCAGAGACAGAGGCAGCAGAGAACTCCTGAAGAGACTGCTAAGACTCAGGTAGAGTGGATGAAGACAGATCTTAAACTCGACGAAGCGGCTACTGAAAAGGTTTATGATGTTGTTTTAAAGTATGCAAAGCAATCATCGGAAGAGAGGCAAAAATTAATGGCTGCCAGTGACCGAGAAGGTATAAGAGCTAAAATGACTGCAATTACGGAAGCACGGGACAAGGAGCTGAAAGTTATTCTTGGCGACAAGAATTTTGAGCTGTTCAAGACAAAAGAAGCTGAAAGGCGGCAGGCAGCCAGACCTCCCAGGCAAAATTAAAGTTGTTGTTATCCAAACTGGTTAAAAGTCTTTTAATGGTTTTTCAGTGATTTATTACTGTCTTTTAGAATCTTAGGTTAGTTAGGTTAGTTTAAAAGATCAGGTTGGGTCAACTCAAACGGGTAGTAAAAAAATAAAGCTACCCGTTTTCTTATTGGTAAAATTATGAATTTATTATAAAATACCTGAGTCTATTCTTGAACAATGTTAATTACAGTGATCTCAGGTGGCATCCATATCCTGAAAGGGATGGCAAGTACTCCAAGTCCGCGGTTTACATACAAATACTGATCACCTTCATAATATAATCCGTTCCAGTATTTGTAAAAATATTTTGAGGGGCTCCACCTGAACTTTTTGGTGAGTATGCCCATTTGCATCCCGTGAGTATGTCCGGCAAGAGTGACCGGTATATCAGTCTTTCCTTTTACGTCTATATCCCACTGGTTGGGATCATGCATAAGAAGTATTTTCAGATCGGCACTATCCAGTCCTTCAATGGCTTTATCAAGATCTCCATGGATAATGTCGGGGAACTGACCCATGGTTATGACTCCGATCAGGGCAATCTTTGCATCTCCTTCATCAATAATTATAAATTCATCGTTAAGTACTTTATATCCTGATGATGTGATCAAACTATTCATTATTAATACATTATGTGCCCTGTCAGCTTCAGTAAAAAATGGATGGTATGTTCCAAAGTCGTGATTACCCATTACAGCATAATTACCCAGTCTGCTTTCTGCCTTACTGAGTATCGTGTCAAAAGAATTGAACTCACGCCATCCATAGTTGACAAAATCGCCGGTATTAAGAATAAGATCAGGCTTATAGCTGTTTATTTTCTCCATCAATTCCATGAGCAGATCATGATGATGATAGAAACAGGGAAGATGCAGGTCCGAAATCTGGACTATCTTAAGAGGATTCAAATTCTTGTCTAATCCTTTGATCTTGATTGTAACTTCTTCAGTTTTAAAATTAAATCTGCAATAAAGCGTCCCATATGCGATTATGGAAAAAATAACTAATGACAGTACCATCCCTGTATTTGTCATTGATCTTACATAACCGCCGGTTTTTCTCCTTAAAATTTTACCTGAAAAATGAAAAATAATAAGGAGGATCCTTGGAACAATAACAGCACAAATCATACCTGTAAGATTCATTATCAGCCAGGTATGTCCGGGCATATCATAAATTCCTCTGTACAGGAGATGTTCGAAGAAAAGGATCCACAACCATACCGTAAGGATCGCATTAAATATTGAAAACAAATAATATTTTGTCCGCGATTTATCGTAGAAGTGTTCCCTGATTACGATAAATGTCAGGATCTCAATAGTTAAAAGTATTAACAAAAGCATAGCCATACGTTTACTGTTTAATAAAATTACGCAATTAATATTTAACTAGGTCTTGGATTAGTTACATTCGCAACTAGTATTATAAGATATGAGCAGAGTTAATTTTTTTGATTCGGATTATGAGCCTGTTTCGGAACTGATCTATGCCATCGTCACAGCTAGATATAACAATAAATGGGTATTTGTCCGGCACCATGATCGTGTAACTCCAGAGATAACAGGAGGACACATAGAACCGGGTGAAGATCCGGCAGATACTGCACGCAGGGAGCTGGCCGAAGAAACTGGTGCTGTTGAGTTTACACTCGACAGTGTTGCCACATATTCAGTGGAGGAGGAGGGAAACACGGGATTCGGCAGACTCTATTATGCTGAAATTTACAGACTTGATGTTATCTCTGATACTTCTGAAATTGCTGAGGTTGTATTCATGGATGAGTTGACTGATAATCTTACCTATCCTGATATACAACTGGTTTTTCTCCAAAAGGTATCTGAATACCTTAAGGAGAGGGGATCATATTAGATATATTCAAAACTTGCTTTTTTTGATACAGACCTCAGGATCAGCAGTACCGACAAAGAAAACCTGTTTACCGAGTTTGTAAGGATAAAAAATGAAAAAACAAAGAATATCACCGGAAGCGGACTCGGATTATCAATTGTCAGGAAGGTTGTTGAACTGTATAATGGAAAAATATCTGTAGAAAGCACACCGGACGCAGGAAGTGTGTTTGAAGTCAGAATACCTCAAAAAAATCAATCATAAATCTTATAATATGAATACATTACCGGGAAAAACTGTCGAACGACTCAGTGAATACAGAAGAACACTTCTGGGATGTCTTAATGAGAAAAGAAATTTTATCTTTTCTCACGATCTTGCTTCTCTTCTTCATATTAATGCAGTCGCAGGCTATTTTAAGGGGAAAAGATCCAAACTTAATCTTGTGGCTTCATTCGATAATGATCCTCAGAAGATAAATAAAGTAATTTCAGGAGTCAGATGTTATCCCTACCACGAAATGGAGAAGGTAATTAATGAATTAAACATTAAGATTGCTATTCTCACTGTACCTGTTGACTATGCAAAGGAAATAGCTGAAGAGACAGTCCGTTTCGGGATAAAGAGGATTCTGAATTATACGACTGTTCCGCTCAACGTACCGTCAGGTGTTTATCTGGAAGAATATGATATGATAACTTCCATCGAAAAGGTTGCCTATTTTGTGAAGGAGAATAAATACTAGCATTCCGGATCCGCCGGGTAACGATCTCAGAGCTTATTTACTGATAGTAATCATTTATGGTAAACTTATTATTGACTAACTTTGTTAAATATTCAAAACTTTTAATTCATGCGATTTTCGCCGGAAAAATTAAGTATCCCCGATCAAAGGATGAGACCATTTATTGATCCGGATGAGATCTGGAATCTTATTAATAAGACAAAACCCGAAAAACAAAGAGTCAGGGATGTAATTGCAAAATCACTCGGGAAGCACCGACTGACAATGGAGGAGACAGCAGTGCTTGTAAATGCTGTCGGAACTGATCTTGTTGATGAGATAAAACAGGGTGCACGTGAACTTAAAAAGATTGTCTATGGTAACCGGATCGTACTCTTTGCACCACTTTATATAGGCAACAAATGCACAAATAACTGTCAGTATTGCGGATTCAGGATATCAAATAAGGATGCAGTCCGTAAGACTCTGACGGACGATGAAATAATAAAAGAGGTTGAGGCGCTCGAGGATAACGGACAAAAGAGACTGATTCTTGTATATGGTGAGCATCCCGATTATTCGGCTGATTACATTGCACATACAGTAAGACTTGTCTACAGGGTAAAAAAAGACCGGGGCGAAATAAGGAGAGTAAATATCAATGCAACTCCTCAGGATATTGAGGGTTTCAGGAAAGTCGGGGAGTCAGGAATAGGAACATATCAGATTTTCCAGGAAACATACCATCCCGAAGCCTATAAATGGTATCACCTTGGCGGAAAGAAGCGGGACTATGAATGGCGCCTCACATCACTTGACAGGGCTCAGGAAGCAGGCATAGACGATGTAGGAATCGGGGCTCTGTTCGGATTATATGACTGGAGGTTTGAGGTACTGGGGCTGTTGAGACATACTAACCATCTTGAAGCCTGTTATAATGTAGGACCGCATACAATTTCCTTTCCGCGGTTAAAAGATGCCGTCACTCTAAAGCCTAATAGTAAATATCAGACAGGTGATGAGGATTTTAAGAAACTGGTTGCAATACTCAGGCTTGCTGTTCCATATACCGGTCTTATACTGACTGCCCGTGAAGCTCCCGATGTAAGACGGGAAGTGATGCAATACGGCGTATCACAAATAGACGGAGGTACAAAACTGGAGCTTGGTTCATACTCCGAATCAAGAAATGAAGAACAAAATCTTAACCGTGAACAATTCAGGATAAACGATCCCAGATCTCTGTCAGAAGTCATTGATGAACTGCTTACTAATGATTACATACCCTCATTCTGTACTTCATGCTACCGGGCGGGACGAACAGGTGAGCATTTCATGGAATTTTCTGTTCCAGGATTCATAAAAAGATTCTGTACGCCCAATGCATTACTCACCCTGTCGGAGTATTTATGTGATTATGCAACAGGGGAACTGGCAGAAAAGGGGTGGAAAGTAATTGACAATAATCTGAAGAAACTTGATCAGGGAGTTATGCAAAAAACCGTTGAAAAACTTGACCGGATAAAACAAGGGGAGAGGGATCTATATTTTTAAATTGTAACATTATGATAAAAGTTCTGGGAATTAAAATTATCGACAGAATAAAAGAAGCTGGACCGGATCCAGGTGAAGAAGATGGTGTTTTAGATCAGTTGCCCAGAATCTGACCGAAAAACAATGCATTCAAAAAGATCTTGGTTGTCCCGTACCAGATTGCCCTGAAATTTGTGTTGTCGTAAATAGAAATTATACTGTTTCTGTGAATACTGGCAAATGCTGCACCTTTTATCCTTTCAATATTCTCTTCAGTACAATAACCGCTAAGCAGAGGATTTTCCGTGTATCTGACGGGATTGTTATAGATATTACTGTTGATCCTGACTACAGAGGTACCCCTCTTGAAAACCGGCAGGTTATTTCTGGTGTATCCATAACAAAGCGGATGAGTGAGGTCAAGCACTGTCTCAAAGACAGATCCCGGGATCTGATGTACCTGGTTATTAACTGATTTGTTGATATAGATACCCTCTTTTATATCCGGAACAACAGGCGGAATATAATCCAGTTCAGCAAATTTATTTCTTGATATCCAGGTGTTTCCACCCTTGTATGCGATTATTGTTCCTCCTCTCCGGTTCCATTCTCTTATATTTTCTGTTCCTGAAGCGCCTAAATCGGGAGAACCGGAAATTATTAGAACATTGTACCTGCTGAGATCAACGTTGGCAAACCTTGCTGCTGTAACCATTGTTACAGGTATATTGAATCGTGTATCAAGCAAATGCCATATCTCCCCGATATCGCTGCTGCTGGTTCCTTCACCTGTGAGCATAATTACCGAGGGTTTCTTCAGAATGTTGAAAGCATTGCTGCCCAGATCAATACCTTCGGTAGTCAGACCTGTTTTTACACCAAAGACTGTTATCCTGCAATCATTTGCAACTGAATCCATTAAGCTGTATATCGCATCTCTCCTCATTAATTGCCCATGGGCTGGAACAAGGATGGTCCCAGGGGAAAAGCTTTTTCTTAATGAACCATCATCACATGTGAATTCCCTTGTTGAGACACGGGCTGTAAGGCCGGCTTTCTGTAACAGGTAAAGTGCTTTGGGAGCAAAATACTCATTCCATTCGAAAAGATAAGCATAAGCATCTTCAGATGCGAGCAACTGACCTTGTTTCATGGGAGGGTCAGTTATTTCAGGTCCTGTGAGTGCCGCCAGCTCTTTTAAAGAGGTGATTCCTGTATATTGAATATTAAATGACATGGGGAGTACCCATGTTGAAATGTCATAGAATGTACTGTCGGTGAATTCCTTAACTGGTTCAAAAAGACTTCGGATGAACAGGTATTCAGGTTGACTTAGCGGAACGATAAAACTGTTTTCTGCTTTATACTGTGTCCCGTCTTTAATTATATCCCTGTTGAGTTTACAGATTTTTATCTGATGTCGTAACAGGTTCCGGATAAACTCGGAAACCCTTGCGTTATCTGTCGGTTCTGTAAAAATATATGCTTTCACCGGATGTTTCTCCGACTGGATAAGGGCATCTTTGTAGAACTTTCTCTGACTTTCAAGAAGTTTTTCTCTCATTCTCAAACCTGCTTCAAGTGATGAGAGTGCGACTGTAAACTGATTTCTTATTGCAAAGGAGAACGAAAGTGATCCTCCCGGAGTCTCTCTGAGATGTCCTCTTACACCGGCCTGTTCAAAAAGAATTCCCACAGAACCGTGAATATCAGGGTAGGATGACCCTTTACCAACGTAAAAATCATCGTATGTCTCTTCGGTATAATAAAGACTGCCAATAGCATTAAGATATTTCTCATGATATCTGCCAATTTCTGCTGTAAGTTCCTGGTTTTCCGGTGGAGTTAGTGGATTGTTCCGGCTCTGGATACCCGGCTGGAAGAAGAAAGTAGCATTTGCTCCCATCTCGTGATGATCGGTGTTAATATTCGGCTTCCATTTGTGGAAAGCTGCCACGCGTCCGACAGACTCAGGATGCTGAAGCATTATGTAATCGCGGTTAAGATCAAACCAGTAGTGGTTGGTTCTTCCTCCCGGCCAGCTTTCACTGAATTCCCAGGATGAGGGATCAGGATTATTATTCAGGCTTCTGGCAAAATTAACCCATGTGGAGTGACGTTGCATACCATCAGGGTTAAGAGAAGGATCAATCATAATTACAGCATTATCAAGTAATTCATCAATCTGTTTACCCTCGCCGGCTACAAGGTAATAAGCTGTCAGAACCGATGAATTTGGAGCACTTGATTCATTGCCATGTACTCCATAACCGAGCTTTATAAACACAGGCATGCTACTTATATCCACGTCTTCTGATTTAGAAGGATCGCATAGCTGAAGATGTTGCTGCCTCAACTCTTCCAGGTTTCTGATGTTCTCCTGTGAACTGATTATCAATTGACCCAGCGGTCTTTTTTCATGGCTTCTTCCGTACTCTTCCCAGAGAGCCCTGTCAGACACTTTTGCCAGCTCGATCATATAGAAGTAAAGCTTATCGTGGGTAAGGTGCCATTCTCCGACCTCATGACCGGTAAATTGCTCAGGGGTCGGTATTGAAACATTATACGAGATATTATCCGGAAGATAATACTCAAGGTTAACCTGTGCTTTAATTGTTGCACCTCCTAAAAACAGGGCGAGAAATAAAATACTCCTTTTCATTGTATGTATGGATTGAATGTTAAGGTAATCTGCCACCTGCCGCCTGCAGCCTTTTTTCATAGTGCTTTGTATCACCCCACTCACCGTATATAATTTCGGTGTCAGCCAGACTTACACGTGCTTCAAGGCAACTCTGGCAATCCTCTGCCGAATCGTCTGTACAGGGTTTATTATCGTACAGCCTGTAATTATCACGGTATTTGCCGGGTGTAATATTGGGCATAAGTATATTTGCTCCTGTTTTCAATGCCTTTTCCCTTCCGACAGAATCAATTGCCTGGAGTGCAGTTGGGGCAACGATGTTGATATCTTTCATCATTATTCTTAAAATGGCAGTCATTTTAAGAGCAAGATCGAATCTATCATTAATTGGAAGCAGCTTATCCGAATGAATGATAAGCGGTGTGTCGGCCTGTTCAATATATGGTCCCATACCGCACATGTCGATATCAAACTCATTCATGAATAAAAGATCGTCTGCAAGATCTTCGGATGTCTGGAATGGCAATCCGATCATCACACCTGTACCTGTCTGGTAACCAATATCCTGAAGGCTTTTAAGGCATTGCAGTCTGCGATCAAAATCGTGTTTTTTGTTGATGGGGTGGATTTTGCTGTAAAGTATCCTGTTGGTTGTCTCAATCCGTAAAAGGTAACGGTGCGCTCCTGCCTCGAACCATCTTCTGTATACCTCGGATTCCTGTTCCCCGACCGATAGAGTAATTCCAAGTTTTCCCCCTGACATTTCTTTAATTTTATACAGAAGGTTTTCAACACGGTTTGTAACTGAAGCGCTCTCAAGTTCTCCCGATTGAAGCACTATTGATGCGTACCGGTTATCATAAGCGAATTTTGCAGCAGCAATTATCTCATCATCAGAGAGATTGTAACGTTTAAGGTTTTTGTTGCCTTTCCTGATCCCGCAATAAAGACAATCTTTTCCACAGATATTCGAAAATTCAATCAATCCCCTTAACCAGACTTTTTTGCCGATATATTTCTCTTTTACTTCAGCTGATTTCTTAAAGAGTAATATTTTGTCTTCTCCCTCAGCCTCAAGTAGTTTGACAATATCTTTTTTAGAAAAGCTGCCTTTTGCCAATATATCCGATACATTCATGCCTGTTTTTCGCCTAAACAATTTACAAAGATACTAAAAATCACTCCTTCGCTCCTTCACCCTAAAGAACCTCAAAATCCTCTGCCAAACATTCTCCACAATGTTACTTTAAGCTCTTCCCATCTCTTCATGGCAGCATAAGCAAAATTGTTTGTATAATCTGTAACATATCTTTGTGCTTCCTCATTCTTTCTTTCATTTACAAGTGATACTATTTTCTTCTCAACCAGTGGCAGCTCTTCAAGAGCTTTCGTTTCGAACTCCCTGACTGCCGCTTCGATCATTCCTCTGCTTCTTGACCAGTTGACTGTAGCAAGCCTGTTAGCCTCTCTGAACGACCAGATAGCAGAAGGTTTTCCTTTGCCTGATCCTGCTATTTCCATGTGCCACACCTCAACCGGATCAGCAACAGTTATACATTCAGCCCGATCAGCATATCCGTACTCCTCAGCAAGTTGTCCTATAAGAGCGATAGCCTCCCGTGCTGTACTGCACCGCTGGAGAGCAATTTTCTGAAGTTCTTCAATGAGAAACAGACCATCTTCAGATGCCAGACGACCTACCATTATAGTTGTGCAATTTTCGTCATAATTGGATTTGTAAGTTTCATTATCAATGTGTTGAGAATGTACGGTTATTGGAAAACCTGAAAGAAAAACCAGAAAGGAGAGAAGGAGCATTATTTTATTCATAACAAAATATTTTAGCAGGATAAATGGTCTGGCTTTACGCATTCTGCAAAAATAACTTTTAAAATCATTCACTTAAATTTTGTAAAATAAAAAGTATTTCATATTTTGCGTAACATATTATATGAAACATAAAATATGGGATCAAATCCTTTTATTATCAGCGGATATATTTCTCCGGATTATTTCTGCAACAGGGAGAAGGAGAGAGAGATGATGACTGAAGCAATACTTAACAGACGGCATCTGACAATATTTTCGCCCCGACGCATTGGCAAGACCGGTTTAATACATCATACTTTCTATTATGGAATACGTGATAATCTGTACATTCCTGTGTATGCTGACATAATGGCTACTACCTCAGTAGGGGAATTTGTTGAGGCTCTGGGTAAGGCTCTTTTTTCAGTGATTGCACGGAGCGAGACAGCAATGAAAAAGATTCTGAAAAAGCTCGCTTCAATAAGACCGCAAATAACGATCGACTCTCTTACAGGCACACCGGCTGTCACTCTTTCCATTGCCAGCGAGAAAGAAGCTGTGAGTTCAATGGAGATAATATTCAATTATATCAACGCACAGAAAAGACATTTTGCACTTGCTATAGATGAGTTTCAGCAGATAACTGATTATAAGGAGAAAAATATTGAAGCTCTTCTAAGGTCTTTTATCCAGCAGACTCAAAATGTAACTGTTATCTTTTCAGGAAGCCGCAAGCATATTCTTACCGGAATCTTTTCTCATCCTGAAAGACCCTTTTATAACAGTACTCAGATAATGGAGATAGGAAAGATACCAGAAGCCGAATATTCAGTATTTATACATGAACGTTTTTCAGGAAGTACACGTACGATTACTCCTGAGGCAATTGATCTGATATTTGAGATCACATCACTTCATACATTTTATGTTCAGTATATGTGCAACAGACTTTACAGTTCATACAAAAAAGTTGATATCGGTCAGGTTAAGGAGATGCTGCTTAATATCATTAATGAGAATGAACCTGTTTACGCAGGATATATTAATCTTATTACTCCCCTACAGTTCAGGGTATTAAGAGCAATCGCAATAAATGATGGAGTAAGAAATCCGACAGCGGGCGATTTCTTAAACAAGTATGTTCTGGGAGCTGCCAGCTCAGTTAGTCAGGCAATGAAAAGTCTTGAAGAAAAGGGATTTATATCATTAAATGAGGACATCTTCAGGCTTAATGATATGTTTTTCCGCCATTGGCTGATTTACAAAGCAGGATGAAATATCATGACATCTCTGCTGGTTTGGACTATTTATTTTTATTATATTGCTCATATTAACAGGTTAATTAGAGTGTTTGTAAATTGTTATATATCAGAAATGTATTTATTTGTCGTTGCAGTTAACGTGGGGTTTTTGAAACTATTTGCAGGCTTATAGATATACCTCCCGGCAACAGTTCCAGTATAAAATTTTTCAATCCTTTCCCATAATTGTAAAATATGATCAATGACAAACTTATAAATCCGGAAAGTATTGTAGTTGTAGGAGGATCTGAAGATCTTTTAAAGCCAGGAGGTCAGGTCCTTAAGAATATAATTGACAGTAACTACACCGGCGATCTTTACGTTGTTAATCCCGGGCATGATAATGTCCAGGGAATAAAATCCTATCGCGATATAGCTGTCGTCCCGCAGGCTGATCTTGCCATACTTGCCGTACAGGCAAAGCAATGTCTCCCGGCAGTGGAAATACTGATAAGAGAGAAGGGGGTAAGTGCCTTTATCATTATTTCGGCAGGTTTCAGTGAATCAGGAGAGGAAGGCCGTAAAATTGAAGAGGAAATAGTTGATGTGATTAACCAGGCAGGTGCCTGTCTCATTGGTCCTAACTGTATAGGAGTCATAACACAAAGATACAGCGGTGTTTTTACAACGCCTGTTCCCAGGCTGAACGTAAATGGTTGTGATTTTGTCTCAGGTTCTGGGGCAACAGCAGTTTTTATTTTTGAATCAGCCATGCCCAAGGGGCTTAATTTTGCCAGTGTTTATTCCGTTGGGAACAGTGCTCAGACAGGTGTTGAGGACGTGCTGGAATACTGGGATGATACTTATGATCCGGAAGTAAGTTCGTCGATCAAGCTTATTTATGTAGAAATAATACGCGATCCTGATAAGCTGCTCCATCATGCCTCATCTCTTATTCGTAAAGGTTGTCGTATTGCAGCAATAAAAGCCGGTATTACTGAAGCCGGAATCAGAGCTGCTTCATCACACACAGGAGCGATGGCTTCTTCTGATTCAGCCGTGGAAGCCTTGTTCCGGAAAGCCGGTATAGTCAGATGTTCGGGCAGGGAAGAGCTAACGACTGTTGCTTCTGTTTTCTTTCACAAACCTTTGAAAGGCAGAAATATAGCTATAATAACACATGCTGGCGGACCGGCTGTGATGCTTACTGATGCTTTATCAGCCGGAGGTATGAATATTCCGGTTATCAGCGGCAAGGATCACGACACTCTTTTATCAATGATGAATCCGGGTGCATCTGCTGTTAATCCCATCGATCTTATTGCCACTGCAACAAATGAACAACTTGTCAATGTCATCGAATTCGTTGATAAGAAACTTCCCTTAATAGACGGTATGAGTGTCATCTTTGGCAACAACGGTTTAAATGATATGAATGAGATCTACGATCTGCTTCACAGGAAGATACTGGAATGCGTCAAACCTCTGTATCCTATTTTACCCTCAGTTTCAAGTTCGCGTACCGAGCTTGACTACTTTCTTAACAGAGGACATGTCAGCTTTCCCGATGAGGTGGTGCTCGGTGGTGCTTTAACGAAAATATCAAATACTCCTTATCCTGCGGAAGAGAAAATTTTCCTGGAAAATATTGATGTGCCTCTGATAAGGAAAATAATTAACAATACTCCGGCCGGATATATCGAGCCATCTGTTATACAGCAACTTCTCGGTGCTGCAGATATACCTCTTGTCAAAGAAGCTGTTGTAACCACAAAACACCAGCTTATCGCGCTTGCAGGGGAAATTGGATACCCACTTGTTCTGAAAGTTGTCGGTCCTGTTCATAAATCTGATGTCGGAGGGGTTACATTAAATATCAAGTCACAGAGACATCTTGAGGCAGAGTTTAGCAGGATGATGAAAATAAGGGGCGTACGGGCAGTTATGGTTCAGCAAATGCTTACCGGAACAGAGCTTTTTATTGGTGCTAAATATGAGCCAACATTCGGCCATGTAATTCTTTGCGGACTGGGCGGGATATTTGTAGAGGTTCTTGGTGATCTCTCCTCCGGACTTGCTCCTCTTACATTCAGCGAAGCTGATTCGATGATAAGAAGCCTGAAGAGTTATAGGATTATTCGCGGTACTCGTGGAATGCCCGGAATAAATGAATCGAGGTTTGCCGACATTATCGTAAGACTCTCCAGCCTGTTGAGGTTTGCTACCGAAATAAAGGAAATGGACCTTAATCCACTCATTGGCAGTAAGGATGATATTACCGTCGTTGATGCAAGGATCAGGATTGGAAAGTGATCTTTTTGATGTATTCGTTCCATTCAGGACTATTATTTATAACTTACGATTTTCTAATTTTAAAATTCTTAATGAACAATATCCCAATAACCTCTGATTTAATAAAAAAGCTCACCATCAATCTTGGTATGACCTCACCAGGTAAAGCTTCGATAAGAGAAATAGTCCAGCTTGTTAACAGAATTGAAGATCAGACAGGTATAAAATTTATCAGGATGGAGATGGGTGTCCCTGGTCTTCCTGCTCCGTCAATCGGCATTGAAGCAGAAATATCTGCTCTCAGAGATGGTGTAGCGGCGTTATACCCCAACATTACAGGGATAGCCCCTCTTAAGGAAGAAGCAGCCCGTTTTATTAAGCTTTTTCTTAATGTGAATATTGATCCCCGTGGATGCATTCCTACTGTAGGATCAATGATGGGAGGGATGATTGCTTTCCTTGTTGCCAATCGTAACGACAGAACCAAGGAAGGAACCCTGTTTATCGATCCGGGATTCCCCGTTCATAGACAGCAGGTTAAAATGCTCGGACACGATTACTATTCGTTCGATGTATATGATTTCAGAGGAAAGAAACTGAGAGACAAGCTGGAATCGTACTTTAAAACCGGTAAAATCTCATCTCTGCTCTATTCAAATCCAAACAATCCTACATGGATCTGTCTGAATGAGGAAGAACTTTCAATAATCGGTGAACTATGCCGGAAATATGATGTTATTGTTATTGAAGACCTGGCTTATTTTGGCATGGATTTCAGGAAAGATTATTCAACCCCCGGGGCTCCGCCTTTTCAACCGACAGTTGCACATTATACCGATGATTATGTATTGCTTGTTTCAAGTTCAAAGATCTTCAGCTATGCAGGTCAGAGAATAGGTTTAATGGTAATATCAGATCATTTATTTGACAGATCTTACCCCGACCTTTTAAGATATTACTCATCTGATAAATTCGGACATTCAGCTATCTTTGGGGCTTTATATGGTCTGTCGGCAGGAGTCACTCATTCAGCTCAGTATGGATTTACTGCTCTTTTGAAAGCAGTAAACGAAGGAATTTATAAGTACAGGAATGATGTCATTGAATATGGGCAGAAAGCCGCTATAATGAAAGAAATGTTTCTTAACAATGGCTTCAGGATAGTATATGACCGGGATCTTGATGATCCACTGGCTGACGGTTTTTACTTTACTATTTCTTATCCCGGAATGTCCGGTCCGGAGTTACTTGAAGAGCTTCTCTACTACGGGATAAGTACTATTTCACTGGATATTTCAGGAAGCGAAAGGCATGAAGGATTAAGAGCATGCGTTTCAATGGTGCCTAGAGAACAATTCAACGATCTGGAATTGAGACTAAAAAAATTTACAGCTGATCATCCGTTTAAAAGAGATTAAAATTAATATATATGGCAAAGGTAAGAGGCAGTATTGTAGTAAATATTGAGAAATGCAAAGGATGTGAGATCTGTATGGTTTCGTGTCCTGTAGATGCCATTGTAATGGCAAAAGAGGTTAACAGTAAAGGGTATAATTATGCTTATTTTGCAAAACCCGAACTCTGCGTTGGATGCGCTGATTGCGCAATTGTATGTCCTGATGCCGTAATAACTGTTTATAGAAAGAAAATATAATTTTCTGATGGAAAGAGAACTGAGATTAATTAAAGGTAATGAAGCTATTGCAGAAGCTGCAATACGTGCCGGTGTCGATGGGTACTTTGGCTATCCGATAACACCTCAGAGTGAAATACTTGAATATCTGATGGAATCAAAACCTTATGAAACCACCGGTATGGTTGTTCTTCAGGCAGAAAGCGAACTTGCTGCCATAAATATGGTTTATGGAGGAGCAGCATGTGGGAAAAAAGTCATGACATCATCCTCTTCACCGGGAATAAGCCTTAAACAGGAAGGTATATCCTATATTGCCGGTGCTGAACTGCCATGTCTGATAGTGAATGTAGTCAGGGGGGGACCCGGCCTGGGTACAATTCAGCCCGCACAATCAGATTATTTTCAGGCAGTTAAGGGTGGCGGACATGGTGATTATCATCTTATTGTCCTGGCTCCCGCTTCAGTACAGGAGATGGCCGATTTTGTCGGACTGGCATTTGATCTTGCTTTCAAATACCGTAACCCCGTAATGATACTGTCTGACGGAGCTATCGGCCAGATGATGGAAAAGGTTTATTTAAGCCCTCAAAAGGAGCGATCCAAAACTGTTCCTGAATGGGCAACAACAGGCAAACCATCAACCAGGGAAAGGAATATCATTACATCTCTGGATCTTGATCCAGCCGGGCAGGAGTTATTTAACAAAAAACTTACTGCCAAGTATAATGAGATAAAAGAAAAAGAGGTCCGTTACGAGGAATTTCAGACCGGAGATGCAGAATATCTTCTTGTGGCTTATGGAACAAGTGCAAGGGTATGCCAGAAATCTGTTCAGCTTGGACGCCAACAGGGTATCAGAGTCGGATTATTAAGACCAATTACACTTTTCCCTTTCCCATATGAAAGAATTAATGAACTCACCGGGCAGTTAAAAGGTATATTATCAGTCGAGATGAGTACCGGTCAGATGATAGAGGACGTAATGCTTGCGGTTAAAGGGCGTGTTACTGTAAGGCATTGTGGCAGAATGGGAGGTATAATAACTGCACCTGATGAGGTTATTGATAGTCTGAAATCACAAATAATAGGAGGATAAGAGATGGCTGAGAGTAATGTATTACAGGATTTAAACAGACCCGAGAATCTGGTTTATAAAAGAACAAATCTGATGGTAGATACTCCCCTTTCTTACTGCCCGGGCTGCGGACATGGTACTGCCCATCGTATTCTGGCAGAAGTTATAGAGGAGGAAGGATTGCAATCGGAAACAATAGGAATATGTCCGGTTGGTTGCTCAGTACTTATGTACAATTATCTTGATGTAGACATGCTGGAGGCCGCCCATGGCCGTGCCCCGGCAGTTGCCACAGCTATCAAGCGGCTGCTGCCTGATAAGTTTGTCTTTACTTACCAGGGTGACGGCGACCTGGCTGCAATCGGTACCGCCGAAACAATTCATGCCTGCAACAGGGGTGAGAATATACTTATTCTGTTTATTAATAATGGAATATATGGAATGACGGGGGGACAGATGGCGCCAACAACCATCCCGGGGATGAAATCTTCAACATCACCCTATGGCAGGGATATCAAAATAATGGGCAATCCTTTAAAAATGGCAGATATTGTGGCCATCCTTCCCGGTACTTATTATGTGACACGACAGAGCGTCCATAAACCAGCCAATGTCCGCAAGACAAAGAGAGCAATAAGAAAAGCCGTTCAATACCAGAAACTTAACAAGGGGACCTGCTTTATTGAAATAGTTTCTAATTGTCCTTCGGGATGGAAAATGACTCCTGTTCAGTCAAATAAATGGATGGAGGAAAACATGTTTCCTTTCTATCCCCTTGGAGATCTTAAAATACCCGATGAACAGTCTGTATAATTTAACTTTGTAACTCTTTATAAAATGACTGAAGAAATTATAATAGCCGGATTTGGAGGACAAGGTGTTCTTTCTATGGGGAAAATAATGGCATATTCAGGGGTGATGGAGGATATGGAAGTAAGCTGGATGCCGTCGTACGGACCTGAGATGCGTGGAGGCACTGCAAATGTAATTGTAATTCTGAGCAATGAACGGATCAGCTCTCCCATAATAAGGCATTTTGATACTGCAATATTACTTAACCAGCAATCGCTCGATAAATTTGAGAGTTCCATAAAACCCGGAGGGACACTTATATATGATGGTAATGGTATAACACGCCATCCTGAAAGAAAGGATATAACAGTGTATCGTACAGATGCAACCGAGGAGGCTGCAAAGATGAAAAGTCTGAAGACTTTCAATATGATCGTTATGGGAGGATTCCTCAAAGTGAAACCGATAATAAAAATGGAGAATGTGATTAAAGGCCTGAAGAAGTCGCTTCCGGAAAGGTATCACAATATGATTCCCATGAATGAGAAAGCATTGGAGAGGGGACTGGAGATTATAAGGAAGGTCTGATAGACATAAAGACAATATCTACTTTTCATAGAAATGCATATCCTGAATATATTTCCAGACAGCAGGATGAAGAAAGTAAGACATATCTTTTCCCTTCTTTATTCCATTTCTGATAAAAGTACCTGAGATATCCATTAGTGGGGCATTTACCCACTTTATGACTGCTTTGTCAAGTATCTCGTCAAGAAATACGTCAGATTTTTTAACAACCCCCGGTCTTGGATAGACATACAGCTGAACCCTGTTTATAAGTTCCATTATGTTCTTCCATTTATGCAGAGTGTACAGGTTGTCTTCGCCCATTATGAGTACATACTGGTAATTAGGATGTCTTTCAGTGAGCCGGGCCAGAGTGTCGATAGTAAAAGAGGGAAAAGGTAATCGGAATTCAATATCTGAAGCTCTAAAATAATAGTCACCTTCGATGGCAAGCTCCACCATATAAAGACGGTGATGATCAGGAAGCAGGGTCTCCTTCTTTTTAAGCGGATTATGGGGGCTTACTATGAACCATATCTCTTCAAGATCAGTAAATTCTTTCATATAACCGGCAATGGCTATATGTCCGATATGCACCGGATTAAAAGATCCAAAATATAAGCCGATTTTAGTCATCAGTGAATCATTGCTTTTTTTGTCAAAAATGATTCAACAGTTTTTATCACTTCATCCACTGTCATCTCCAACCGGTCATTAACAATAATATTATCAAACTGGTCAGCAAGCTTCATTTCCTCCCTTGCTTTCTCAATTCTCATATTAATCTTCGACGGGCAGTCTGTACCTCTTTTTACCAGACGTCTTTCGAGTTCTTCAATTGATGGAGGCATTATGAATATTGCAATCGACCGGATTCCGAATTTATTCTTAATGTTAATACCACCCATTACATCCACATCGAAAACAACATGGTTACCATTCTTCCAAATTCTTTCCACTTCGCTTTTAAGTGTTCCGTAAAAATGATCTTTGTAAACCTCTTCCCATTCAACAAACTGGTTGTTCTTTATTCTGTTTTTGAATTTCTTAACTGTCAGGAAATAGTAGTCTTTTCCATCTTTTTCCTTACCTCTTATGGCTCTTGTTGTTGCGGAGACTGAGAATTCTATATTCAATCCGCTCTCAAGCAGATGCCTGACTACTGTAGTCTTTCCTGCTCCTGAAGGAGCTGATATTATAACCAGTTTACCTTTCATTGATTTGCTTCGTTTGCTCCATTATTAAAGGATATTAAGTGTCTGTTCTTTAATCTTTTCGAGCTCATCCTTCATGATCACCACAAGTTTCTGAATAGATGAGTCATTTGCTTTTGATCCTATCGTATTGACCTCACGGCCAATCTCCTGTGCTATAAAATTCAGGATCTTTCCGTTTGGAGGATCAGAGGCGACTGTTTCAAGAAAATATTCGCAATGGTTTTCTAACCTTACCTTTTCTTCGTTGAAGTCAAATTTCTCAAGATAAAAAATAAGTTCCTGCTCAAACCTGTTTTTATCGAGGTTTTCAGTTCCGGTATTTTCCTCTAATATACTTATGAGTTTTTCTCTTACTTTTTCTATCCTTCCAGGCTCATAAGTTTTGATGGTTTTGAGAGAGGAGAGGATATTATGGATACATTTCCTGAGATCTTCTTCGATAGAAGCACCTTCCTGGGATCTGTAAGCATCAAGCAGGCTGATCGATTCGAGGATCTTCTGTTTAACAATATTCCATTCATCCTCCTGTAGTTCAGGCTTTTCGGGCCTCAGGGCATCAGGGAACTTCATGATTGTCGTCAGGATCTGGTCATCAATATTGATGTTAAGCTCCTGCGCAATTTCAATTAACTGATTGTAATAATTCCTGACGACAGACTTATTTATTGCCGGAATACCTTCATCTTCAATTATATCGAAAAAAATTGTAAGATCTATTTTCCCTCTGTCAAGTTTCTGGCTTACGATATTTCGTATCTCCGGTTCTTTCTCCTTATAAAGCCAGGGAAGCCTGGTATTTATATCGAGCTGTCGCGAATTGAGGGATTTTATTTCAATAGTTATTTTTTTCTGTGGAGTCTCAGCTATGGCTTTTCCGAAGCCTGTCATTGATTTTATCATATCCTGATCTTGATTATAACTGGTTAATGGTACTGTGTCTGAAAGTTATATATTATCTGCATATTTAACAACTGTTTTGTTCTTCCAGTAGCCTGATTTGTAATATCCGAACGAGAGAGCCAATCCGACGAACCAGCTTGTCGGTATTGCCCACCAGATACCTGAAGCCCCGATCCTGCCCGACAGAAAATAAGCCATAGGAATTCTTATGATCCATAATGAAAACAGTGAAAAGAACATTGGCAAAAGTGTATCACCGGCACCTCTCATCACACCATTATAAATGAACATTAAAGTAAAAATCAAATAAAACATACTCACAATTGTCAGGTACTGGTTTCCCAGTCTGATAACTTCCGTATCGTTTGTGAAGAGTCCCATAAGGAAGCGACCTGAAATGATGATGAAAGAGGTTGTTACAATTGTTACAATTCCTGCCATTCTGACAGTAGAAATCAGGCCTGCTCTGATCCTTTCGTGTTTATTAGCTCCGATATTCTGGCCCACAAAAGTTGATAAAGCCTGTGAGAATGACATTGCCGGTATTGTTGCAATGGCATCAAGACGGACAGCTACTGAAAATCCTGCAATGACATTTGTGCCGAAGGTATTGACAATTCCCATAAGAGCAAGTGCTCCGACAGCTACAAGTGTATGCTGAATGCCTGTCGGTAAACCGATACGGATGCTTTGCCTGAAAATATCCCTGTCAAAATGAAGGCCGCTTATTCCTATTCTAATCACTTTATGGGTCTTATTCAGCCAGATTATTGCAAGAGCAAAAGCGAGTCCGTTAGCAGCGAGTGTTGCGTATGCAGCACCTGCCACTCCAAGCCTGAAAACAGCAACAAGCAGAAGATCAAGTATTATGTTTGCTACTGTTGCGATAATAAGAAAGTAAAGGGGAGTTTTTGAATCACCCAGACCTCTTAATACGGCACTGGTACCATTATACCCGAAAAAGACTACAATACCTGAGAGATAAATCCGGAGATACTGTGTTGCCTGTGGCATTAGTTCTTCCGGTAAGCCCAGCAATCGCAGCAGCGGTCCGCTCAGGATAAGTCCGGCAACTGATGCAGTAGCACCTGCAATGGTACTGTATATATACATCGTATCTATAGCACGTCTGACTTTGATAATATCAGCGGCACCAAAATATTGGGAAATTACTACTGTGGTACCCATAACTATACCAATGATCAGGGAAATCATAACAAATATCACAGGGAATGATGCACCAACAGCAGCAAGAGCTTCCTTACCTATAAAGTTACCTACTACGAAGCTGTCAACAATATTGAAGAGTTGCTGGAACACACTTCCGAGAAGCATTGGAGCAGCGAAATGTAATATCAGTTTTCCTTCCTTGCCAGTGGTGAGATCCTTCATGATAAGCTTTTAGATCCGCAAAGGGAAACAATTACCGGATATAATCAAAGTATGTTATAACCTTTCAAGTTCAACAGTAAAATGTCGCATGATTGGAGCTTCCTTTTTTATTCTTAATCCCCTGGTGATCGTGCTTCTTCGGTCATATACATTCGACACAACAGAAGCTACATAATCCATATGGGAATTTGTATATACCCTCCGGGGTATTGCAAGCCTGACAAATTCCCTCTCCGGGAACCTGTTTTTCCTTGTTACCGGATCTCTGTCAGCCATTAATGCTCCTATTTCAGAGCTTCTGACTCCTCCTTCTGTATATAGTTCGATTAAAAGAGTCTGGGCAGGAAACTCTTCATGAGGGATTTGAGGAAAAAACTGTCCGGCATCAATAAAAACTGCATGGCCGCCAAAAGGCTCAAGTACCGGAACTCCGCGACTTTTAAGTTTTGAACCAAGATAAGAAACCTGACGGATCCTCGATTCAAGCCATGGAAATTCAATTCCTTCGTATAAACCAGTGGCAAGAGCTGCCATATCCCTTCCCGACATACCTCCATAAGTCGTAAATCCTTCGTACATAATATTATAGACAGATGCTTTGTTATAGAGCTCTTTATCCCTGAATCCGATAAAACCTCCCATGTTTACTATTGCATCTTTCTTCGAACTCATTGTCATTCCATCAGCATATGAAAACATCTCCCTGGTTATCTCCTTAATATCTTTATCTGAATACCTCTCTTCCCTGGTTTTTATAAAATAAGCATTCTCGGCAAAACGGGCTGAATCGATAAAAATCTTAACTCCATATTTATCAGCAAGTTTGCGTACTTCTCTCAGGTTTTCCATACTCACGGGCTGACCACCTGCAGTATTATTTGTGATAGTAAGAATGATACATGAGATCCTTTCCGGAGGATTATTTTCAAGTATTTTTTCAAGTTTTGTGGTATCAATATTACCTTTAAAGGGATGCCAGATGTTAATATCTGATGCTTCATCTATTGTGCAATCAACCGCTGTTGCTTTCCGGAATTCAATATGTCCTTTGGTTGTATCAAAATGTGAATTACCGGGAACTACGTCCCCTTCTTTTACCAGAGCTGAAAAAAGTACATTTTCTGCAGCTCTTCCCTGATGTGTAGGCAGACAGTATTCGAAGCCGGTTATATCCTTTACAGCATTCTTCATTCTGAAAAATGACGAAGATCCGGCGTAACTTTCGTCACCTTTCATTACAGATGACCACTGGTCATCGCTCATGGCACCGGTACCGGAATCGGTTAAGAGATCAATAATCACCTGATCCGACTTCAGGTTGAAATGGTTGTATGAAACCTCTTCTATCCACCTTAACCTGTCTTCTTTAGTGCTTTTGTATATTTTTTCTACCATCTTGATCTTAAATGGTTCAATAAATGGTAAGTCCATGTTTTTAATTTTTTATATGACTCAAGTTTCGCAGTTCTTTAAAATGTTGAAAACCAAGTAGAAATTGTTAAAAAATGCAGCACGATTATTAGGTTAATATACTGTTTTTGAGTATATT